>Ga0268283_1000194_pt1 | contig 55179 bp, 123 predicted proteins | sample saktaG_13_FD_190140 | JGI IMG/M metagenome (GOLD analysis project Ga0268283, IMG submission 190140) | Saline water microbial communities from Sakinaw Lake, British Columbia, Canada - sak_2013_06_06_36m | ecosystem: Environmental > Aquatic > Non-marine Saline and Alkaline > Saline ...
TAAATTCAATATTACTTATTGGGTTAACTATAGTGACAATGATGAAAATTATGGTTGGTATACTGTTGAAGAAATTCGTGAATGGTTAACTGGTAGTAAAAAATTAATAGAAATTAGAAAAGCATAAACAATTTAAATTAATAATTATGAAATTTTATGTTACTAAATATGCCTTAACACAAGGCATTATCGAAAAAGAAGGTGAGTTGGTTGATTCAATTCAGAAAGGTCAACAATTTCTGAAGTGTAAAGATGATGAATATTATCATGGCACTGATTTTCACGAAACCAAAGAAAAGGCAATTTTGCATGCAAAATCCATGATTATCAATAAAATTGAATCGTTGAGAAAAAAAATTCTAAAACTAGAAAACATTGATTTTGAAAATGAATAAATTGAGTCCATTTAAAGTCACCAATTGTGAAAGAAGATTATTGTGGTATGAATTTTATCCAGTATTGGCATTCAAAGCAGTTGCATTGGGTAAAAAAAGAAAGAGATTCTTTAAAACAGAATATCTTGTGATATGGCGTGATAATGTCGGCAAAACAAATGAATGTATTGTTGAATGGGTTGGTGAATCATCATTAGCCGATAGAAGCGAATAAATTTAATAAATAATTAATAATGGAAATAATTAAAAAGGTTACTCACTGCTATCATAGTTGTCCTTTCTTTGGAACAACTATGGATGGAATGGATTGCAATCATCCTTATTGGGATGATAAAGGCGGTTACGATAGAATGATTATCACACAAGATAATAGTCGTGATGGTAAAATACCAATTCAATGCCCTTTAAGAAAAGAAGATTTAATAATATCATATAAATTATAGTTATGGAAACCGAAGAAAAAGAATTGGAATTAAGGATGTATTTTTTCGTGCCCAGAAATATATCTGAGATATATAAGGGAATTATGTGCGGTCACGCCTCACTTGAATACGTATTGAGATATGGATTAAGTGATGAAGTGGTGAATTTCCTCACCAATTGGAAAACATGGGTTATTTTAAACGGTGGTACAACCAACGATGAAAGGAATTTTGAAGACATTCCTAAAGGGACGTTAAATCAAATTGCTGACCAGTTGCAAGAAAATGACATTAAGTTTTCGTATTTTAGAGAACCTGATTTGAATCATGCTTTAACTGCAATTTGTTTTATTGTGGATGAACGAGTATTTAATAAAGAGGACTATCCCGATTTTCTTGATTACATTTTTTATGTTAAAATGTATCCTAAAGCATATGAAGATATGCCAAAAGGAAGTGAAATGGTTCTTAGAATGAAAACTAATGAGGAACTTGAGGAACTATTCCCAGAGTATTATAGGGAGTGGGTTCGTTTCATTGGTGGTATTAATAATGTATTCTTACGTGAATTGTTAAAAGGTAAAAAATTGGCATAATTATGAATCTTCGCAGATTATTTGGTATACCATCTCAAGAGCAAAAAGCATTGATTGATGCCGACACGGAATTAATCATGAAAAAATGTGCCGTAATTGCTACCGAAGAATGGAAAGATCAAAAAGATGCAGAAGTTTCACATAATACTGTTTGCCCCAATTGTCATTCAAAAAAAGATGTTGTTAATAAAGTAAGGCAAGTGATTGGACAAGGAAAATTTGAAGGTTCAATAGTTTTTGGGTTCGGTCATATGGGTGGTATAACAACTATTGATACAGTAGATGTAAATTCATGTATGAAGTGTGGGAATGAATGGAAAAAATTTAAAGCCAAATATATTACAGAAAAAGATATATTAAGAGTATTATTAAAATATCTCATACAACTCAAAGAAACCCCCAGTGAAAATAAGTATACGTGGAAAATAGAAGGAATTTCTGTTTTCGAAGATTCACATGCTGAAACTGTGCATGAATTAATGCAGAAAAATAAGCCATACTTACCAAAAATATTGAGCTTATTTAAATTAAGAAAACAATACAAATCCGTTTATAATTAATAATAATTTAATGAAAGATTTGAAATTAATCGCAATATCTGCTGTCAGCATTGATGGGTTTATTGGAATTGATAATGAAATCCCTTGGCACATACCCGAAGACTTTATCCATTATAAAAACTCTACAATGGATAATGTGGTAATTGTAGGTAAAAATACATTTTTAACATTACCAAAGAAAGCAATAAGATATAGAAAAAGTTTAGTATTAAACGGTGGTTTTTATTTCGAAAATAAAAATCCTGATGTATTTCAATTTGCTAAATTTAGTAATCTTGAATTATTCATATGTAATCACCCTGAACTATTCTTAAATAAGAAGTTTTTTGTTGCTGGTGGTGCAATGGTGTATGAAACCTTAATTGATTATTGCGATGAGGCAATTATTACTTGGGTAAATAAAACTATACCAAATGGTAATAAAAGGTTTCCAATTGATAAATTATTTACTAACTTTGAGGCATGTGATGAACAAGATTGGCAATTCAGTTATTCAGGAGAACAATACAAAATAACAAGATATATTAAACTTTAATTAAAAAATCATGGAAAAAGAATTACAAATTATTATTGCAGGAAAAGCGAATACAGGAAAATCTACAATGATGCTTCAGTTAGAGAAATTATTGAAGGAGAATGGTTATGATGTTGAATTATCATTCGAAAATCATCCTGACTATAGTGGAGAAAATTCATTCTTCTTTCACCAAAAAGAACAACAATACTTTCCAGAAAAGGTAGAAGCGATTAAAAGTAGAACAAAAATTGTTTTGAGTGAAGCACAATTGAGTGGCACAGGATATGTAAAAAGTAATTTTGTTAATAGTTATATCTAATGGGTAGACTACCGAAGCCATCGGCAGTCATACTGGTATACAAGCCAATAAACACTGCTGAAATTGAGTTGGCTGTATCAAGATTATTCGACATAAGAAGACATGTAATTATCCCCAATCTTTCTTATGGTTTTCATGGTGAGCACGAGAAAGATATTTTCGCAATTACATCAAGCTTTTATGGTAAGGAAGTTGAGATTAAAATCTCTGTGTCAGACTTTAGGGCAGACTTTAAGAAATCCCATCACCATGAAAGCAAATATGTAAAAGAATTTTACTATGCTTTTCCAATAGAAATTTATGATAAGATTAAGGATGAAGTTCCTTTACATGCAGGTGTTATAATTTGTGAGAGAAATAAATCTAGAGTTTCGGCAAAGATAATTAAAAAAGCAAAAATTAACACCAAAGCAATTAAGTTGAACGATAAAGACATGATAACAATCGGTAGATTGGCATCGATGAGAATTTGGAGTCTTAAAAATACCATTGAAGGACAAAAACAACAAATTGCTGAGTTAAGAAAAATTAAAACTGTAGATATATCAATATAAATTGCTATATTTGTTAAATATTATTGATATATCTATATTAAATTTTTTTTGTAACAAAGGCACTGAAGAATACGTATAACAGTAAAGTTTTATAACGAAAATTTACATAAAGTAATAATTAGAAAATAATGGAAAGAGCTGGGGTTATATCATTAGAAATATTACCCGAATTGGTTTCGGGTACTGAATTGGTTACGAATGCTAAAGGTAGGTCGTACCAACAAAAACGTAAAAAATATCAGACGATAGGTAATTGCAATGTTAAATTATCTTCTGATAGATACGTTGTATTTAAAAATTCATTATCTTGCGTCAAATGTGGAATAACTGGTACTTACTTTGCTATTGAGAAAAATCGTAGTGACTTTAATTATCATTTAAATCTATATGCTATTGATGTAAAGGGTGAAGAAGTCTTAATGACAAAAGACCATATAAACCCCAAATCCAACGGTGGTGAAAATAGAATTGGTAATTATCAAACTATGTGCTATAAATGTAATTACGAAAAAGGTAAAAAATATGAAAACGATTAAAGAAATTGCACCCTACTTGCCCTATGGTTTAGAAGTTATAATTCTTAATTATAAAAGTGATTATGTTGGTATTAAGAAATCGTTTATCAATGGGTTTTATTTTATTAAAAATAATCCACATTTTACATATGTTGGAGGTAGTACTGGAAAATCATTTGATGATTGTAAATTTATTATGAGACCACTTTCCGATTTAACTCTCCCATGCTTGGAAGATGGAAAAATTCCATTAGTGGAGTTAGGAAAAATAGCATTTCCAAATTCAGAATGGCATTTAGATTCAAATGTTGTGGAAAGCGATACTGGAATGTGGTTTTTATTTAACGAAGATTCAAATGGGTTTTCAGTGGATGGAACAGTTAGTAATTATGTTCCCAATCAATTCCAACTCTTTCAAAAGTTATTTGAATGGCATTTCGATATTTTCGGATTAATAGAAGAAGGATTAGCGATTGATATTAACACACTTAACAATATACCAAATGAAATATATTAAAGAAAGAGATTTGATTGAACTTGGTTTTGAAAAATGTTATGATTCAGAAGATGGTGATAAATTTTATTACTACATCCTTAATATTGGTGATAACATGTCTTTAATCACTAATACTGATGATGAATGTTATGATGATTGTTGGCTTGTTGAAGTATTTGATTATTCTGACATTAGATTTAATTCATTAAAGAAACTAAAAAGGTTGGTTAAACTATTAAAATCAGGTTTAAATGCTTAACGAAAAAGAATTTAATATTGATGATTCACTTAATGTGGATGATTTTTTCGAAGATGTCCCAATTAAAACCAAACCAAAGGTAAGTGTTGGTGAGAACCAATTATTGCTTCCGAGTGGAAAACTTATCACTTTTAACGAACAGCAGACCGAAGCATTGGAAAGAATTAAAAAATGGTTGAAAACTGATAAACAGTTTTTTACTTTGGAGGGCTTTGCTGGGACTGGGAAATCAACCATCGTAAAAAAAGTGCTAGATACCTATCGTTATGGTGTGGTAGTTTCAGCACCAACTCATCAAGCTCGTAAAATAATTTCAAATACAACAGGAAGAGAAGGTAAGACATTACATAGCCTACTTGGATTGAGACCTGATCTGGAACTTCCTGAATATAATCCCAACGCTCTGATTTTCAGCGCAATAGCACCACCAAAAATCAATGATTATAATTGGGTGGTGCTTGACGAGGGGTCACAAGTGAACTCTTATCTTTTTGAATTAATGCATAAATTAATTATTGGTAAACGAACCAAGTTATTGATAATGGGTGATCGTGCCCAACTACCTCCTATTCAACAAGTTATAAGTCCAGTTTTTACGCATCCAGATATCGAAAGATATCAATTAACAAAAGTTGAGCGTCAAAGTGATGATAATCCCTTAATGCCTGTTTATGATGCATTGAGAGATAACTTAAATTCTGTTGATGGTGGGTTTGTTAGAAAAACAAATTTAAATAACAACGGTGATGGTATTATTATTACAATTGACAAGAAAAAATTTCGTGAAATGGTTCTTGAGAAATTTAAATCCGAAGAATATAAGAAGGATTCGGATTTTGTAAAAGGATTGGCATGGAAGAATGATACAGTGATGTCATCAAATAAAGTTGTAAGGGATGAACTTTTTGGCAAAACTGCTAATATTGTAGAGATTGATGATGTTCTACGTGGATACAGAACCGTAACAAATGAAAAACAAAATTATAATATCATTGAAAATTCTGCAGATTATAAGGTAATGAGTAAATCTATTGTTAGAGAAAATGCTTATGGTATTAGTGGATATGATGTTAAGCTAAGAGAAGATATTGGTAAGGGTAAATTTAAATTTGACGATGTTTTTATTATAGATTCAAACAATCATGAGAATTTACACCTCTATGCACAAATGCATGATTTTTTTCGTGACATGGGTAAAACAAATAAAAAGGCATGGAGAAAATATTACGAATTTAGACGTTGCAATTTATTGATGGTAAATATTGAGAAACATAAAAGTGGTATTCTAAGAAGTTCAAGCGATATTATTAATCGTGATATTTATTACGGCTATTTTATAACAGTACATAAAGCACAAGGTTCAACCTATACGAATTGTATTGTGATGGATACTGATATTAATTTGAATTGGGATATTGTTGAGAGAAATAAATTGCGTTATGTTGCATTATCCAGACCCACATCAAAGGCAATAGTTTTAACAACAAAAATTGATGTTTAATTATTTTTTTTCATGTACCATCCTTTATATTTCCCATTAGTTATTGGTTTATTTTTTCTATATGTATCACATAATGGGTCTCTAGATAATTTAAGTCTTGTCATTTCTTTTTTAATATTATTGGTGGTAATGTCATATACTAATTCATCGTTCTGATTATATATTAAATAGTTGTTAAAAATTATTTTTCCCCTAGTAGCGTCCCCTAATTTTTTTCTTGTATCATCGGAATAAGTTCTATCTGGATATTTTCTTCCTTTCATTGCAAGGCTACATTTACGTTTGATTTCTTCACTACGTGGTTCACCAACATGCGTTTTACCTTTATTGGCGAGACCTATTTTTCTTTTAGTTTCATCAGAAAGTTTTCTACCAATCAATCCTCTAATTACTCCCAATCTTGCTTTTTCGGTTAATTTTTTTCCTTTGTGTGCAATACTCATTTTAGCTTTACTTTCTTCTGTACGTTTTTTTCCTAAATTATTTTTATTTCCTTTTGAACCCTCTCTCATTTTTTCCTTACTTTCTTCACTATGTTTACGACCCACCCAAAAATTATTAATTTTCTTGGATACTTTCATTTTAGTTTTTGTTACTTCAGACATTTTAGCACAATCACCACCCTCAGTTAAATTCATACCGTGTTCGGTATTAAATGTGTCAAATACTTTGATATAGTGTTTCTCCCATTTATTTAACTCCAATTCATCACATTCATGAATAACCTCAAAAACATGTAAATCCCATCCATGTTTAAGTATCGACCTTTGAATAAAACTACCATTATCTTTTCTATTCTTATATTCCCTAAATCTTCTTTTCATATTTTTAGATTTCCCTATGTAGATTTTTCCTGTTGGTGAAGTGATTTTATATATTCCACATATATTATCCATTTTCTTTAGATTTAACTTGTTTATCATTATTTTCTTTCATATCTTTGCTAACCAAGTCTAGTAGATATTGTGTAACTGTTGTAAAATCAACAATTGCTTTATTTCTAAGGTATTCTAATTGTTCAGAATGGATTCTGAAAGTGTAATAAATTTTTTTTTCTTTTTTCATTATGTGTATATGTTATGTACATATAAATACGTTGCTGTTTGAAAAAATTTATTAATTTTGTAACAAATTTGAATAATATTCGTATAATTAATAAAATATTTACCTATGGAAAACGATTTATTAAAAACAGTGTCTGCAATGCAACATAAAATAAATAATTATAGAAAACGTTGTAGAGACTATGAAAGAATAGTTAAAGATAAAAATAAATATATTCAAATAGCTAATATTTTCATACATGATATGTTAGCTGAAAAGAGATTCACAAATCAAGAGCTAAGTTTTTATTTTAAAAAGAAAAATTCTTTGTAACAAAAGTAACTTTTATTCGTATAATCAATAAAAACATAAATTATGAAAATAGGTGATGAAATAACTTTTAATCAAGACATTATTAGTATTGGTGGAAATATTATATTTTCCAAAGGTCAAAAGGTTAAAATTCGAAAAGTACATTTCAAAGCAGAATATTTCTCAAAAACTTTTAATATCTTTGTGCCTGAAAATATATACGGTATTGAAATTGAGGGAAGTCCTTCTATGTGGTCGGTAAATTCGTTTGAAGAAACTAAAGATAAAACATTATGAGAATGTGGGGCATTAATCCAAAATTGTTGTGCAGAAATCATTTACTTGGTGAACACAATGAGATTCACAAGCATAAACATAATTTCGAGAAGAAGCATAGTATTGCAAAACGCATTAGTCCAATTGTTCAAATTGAACCCGAAAATATGCAAAAAAGACACGATGATTTAGTTATGGAGATGTTTAACAGAGGTTATAACCACAATTCGCCATATGTGCAACCTGATCTTTCACATTTAAAATCAGTTGAAAGATTCGCCCAAATTGACTTGGATATATCTATCGCTGATTTAACACATAGATGTCCTGAATGCGCAAGATTAATAATTTATAGTAAATAAAAATCAAAAAATAATGGAAAATAGATTCGAAAAGATAATTGTAGATATTAATAGACTTAATTCTCTAGATACCAAAACAATCCCCGAAAAGGTGTTAAAGTTCAACGAAGAATTTGGGGAATTTTCTCAAGAGCTAATTAAGTTGTTGGGGTTTACCCATAAACCATATGATCAAGAGCATTTCATTGAGGAATGTGCTGACTCATTACAAGTATTGTTATCCATACAGCTAGCAAGTTGTAAATTAAAAAACATTCCGTTTGAGAAAGTATTAGATGCTTTACTTGAGAAAAACAAGAAATGGGAAGCTAAATCTAAAGAATACACAAGAGATAATTAATAATAACGTCATGGGAATAATTAGAATTAGATATGGTGAAAATGGTAAAGACCTTCCTTTGGAGTATGAACGTGTCGAGTTATCATTAATCAAAGAAGAGAAAAATTTTGACACTGGGAATTTTGTTAAAGATTGGTATGATATGCGAAAATTTATAATTCATCATGAGAATGAATCGGACTTTTTTTGGTCGCATTCTTCAAGTGTTGACCATTTCATAATGGATGGTGCACCGTATGATAGTGCGTATCTTCATATGGTTGAAGGAAAGCCAGTGTTAAAATATTTTGACCGTTCAGACCCAAAATGGTATTTAAACCAAGCCGATGTTGAAGAGGGTATTGAATTCTTCGTACCTGAGAATACTCAACCAACTTGGGAAGAGCTAAGAAAATTATGTAACGATGAAAAAAAGTAGTTCTATTCGTAAAATTGCTTTGTAGTTAAGAAAAAATTAGTATTTTTGTTAAAAATTTATATTATGGAAACAGTAAAAGTATATTCACCAGTAGACGACAAAAACATCAAGAACAACTTGAATGATTCACCGATTTGGAAACAAGCATACAGTGAGGATGACATCTCAAAAGCAAAACTCAAACACTCCGAACTCTATGAGTACACAGTTAAGTTTGATGGAATCAAACCAGTTCAGGTAACAAAGATAAAGAAAGTTTAATGAAAGCATATGGATTAAGAGATAAGTTTTGTTATAACTATGTTGACCATCACCCTCCAAAGGGTTGGGTTAATTGGTGGGTCGTTGAACTTGGAACTGTCAAAAGTAAAAAATCCGCAAGACAAAAGGGTAAAAAACTATTAAGAAAATTATTAAATGAAAGATGAGAGAATGAAAAAAATTCACGAACAAAAAACTCGTGAATTGATTAAAATTATCATGGATAAAGAAAAGGTGGTCACAACACTTAAATCAATCGTTGGTGAATATTATAATCTAACTGTTGGTGAGTGCATTGATTGGGAAGAACATAAACTTATATTATTGAAATCTAAACTTGAAATTCTAATTAAGCATAATGAATAATTGCAGTATTTATATGCTAAACACCCAATTACATGAAATATCTCAAAATTTCAATATATATTGCATGTTTAATCATATATATTTATTCTGCATATATGACTACAGTAGAACCTAATAATATTTTATGGGGATTTGTTTGCACAATTGTTTTTGCAACAGCGGCAATTGTGGGTGTAAATCAATATTCAAAATACATTGATAAGAAAAAATAAGTTACAATTTCTGTAACATTTTAATTTGTGTAACGTATAATATTCAAACTTAAATAATAACGAATAATAATCAAAATGGATAAAGAATATTTTGAAGAACTACTTACTGACATTCGTTGTGCTACCTTTCATATGAACGATGAGGAAGCAAAGCCAATAATTGATGACTATCTAAAAGAAGTGCCCGAATTATTAGATTATCACACAAAAGAATGGTATTATAAATATTGTTGAAAAATTACATTATGAAAATTCGGTCAATAAAACCACAAGAAATAAATAAGAATTTGATAATTCTATCGGAAGATTTAATGAATCTTGCCGTTAATAATTTATTAAGATTAAATTATGATGAAAAAAACAAATTTGCTTTAATAAAAGAGTCTGAAATAATTCTGGAGTATTTAAAAATTACTGGACAGCAAAACTTACGAGAAGTACGTAAAGCAATATATGAAAGTTCTTTACCTAACTTCGGAAAAGAATATGAAAACGATTGGGATGTTATGTATATAACCGAAATAGAACCTATTGATGAAATGTATGAACCTTATTATGTGTTTCAAGAAAAGTATGAAGGTGAAATAAAACACATATCAACTGCATATTAAAATAAATAAAAATATTTTTAAAAATACTTGCATAATAAAAAAACTTGATATATCTTTGTCAAATCAAATTGAAATTAATAACTGTAATAATTTAAAACTGTAGTCTTATGAAAAAGAACTCTCTTACTCCGAACCAAGGTCTTAGCCTTTCCCAAGCACAATCAATCTCTAATCTCTGCAATCAAAGAGCAGGTGAAATCACCAATGCGTTGAGCATGGTTAATAATTACACCAAAACCGTTAAGGTTGATGGTATTGATTATATTACCGTTCAAGGTGTTGAATTGCCGAAGAACGTAGTTTCCTTAATCAAGGAAAAGGCAAAACTTCATGCGTGTCAGGCTTTCTTGATGGAAAACATCAAGGCAAAGGATGATATGCTTAAAGCCACCAAAACAGCAGCTGCTGTTATTGATGCAGTAGTGCCTGTTGAGCCAAGACAGATAAGGGCAGAGGTTCTACCACAAGTTGAAGAAGCGTTTGGTTGGGAACAACTTAGTGTTTCTGAAATGTGTGAGTGCGTAGAAGCGGAAGCATTTGCTGCACATGTTGGTCAGTTTATCCATAAGAGGTCAGTCCTTGACACGTTGAGGAGCGAACTTCCATCCATCCCATCCATTGAGTGGATGATTATTAAAGATGGGGTGAAAACGCCAGTTAAAATTGCAGTCCATCACAACTCCGAAGACTTATTGAAGATTCACGAAGAATTTGCAGGACTTCATCGTGATTATGAGCAACGTGTTAATTACTACAAGGCGAACGTGAAGAACCTTACGACTAAGGAGAATGCACGTATCGCTAATGTGAATGCCGATGCTTCAGCCGAAGTAGATAAGCAGAACCAAGTTTTGCGCAATGAGTACCTAAGCGCAATGAAGGAATATGGCGAAAAGGTTCAACAAACTCGTAATGAGTTTGAGAAAGAACGTCAAGCCAAGATTAAAGAAATCGCTTCAATGCGTATCAAGGTTGATACACGTTTTCAAGAAACGGTTGACGAATTTTTAGGTAAGTTATCTACCGAACAGGAATAATATACTAGGTAAGGATGGACGAAGCACAAGCATAGTCCATTCCTTTTTACACTTGGTGATAGGGTTCTAAACATATAAAGAAAATAAATTCTTTAACTAAGAAATGTATCGTTAGTTCCTTCGGGAACAGCGAAACACTCACTACCGCTTCTCCTACGAAACCCAATGTTTTTTATGTCTTTTCAAAAAAAGAACATACAGTGGAATAGGTTACCGAAAGGATAACTAGTCTGCAAAAAACGACTTGGATTTTGTCTTTGCCCTTGTAGTAGGAGAAGGTCTTTGTTTTTGGTTTTGAATTTAACTTTATCTATACCACCTTATCATCAAGTGACTTTTTAATATAAAAACAATTTTATCATATGCCAAAAACGAATTATCGTGCCTATGCAATAGGCACAAAAGTATGGGGAATCAGCAGAATGAATTCCCAAGGTAAAGAAACCGACCATGTTGCAATATATCAGGCAGTTGTTGAAGACGTGACTTTCACATACGATGAAAAAACAAATAAAGTAAGGGTACTTTACATGCTAAAAACTCCAAGCGGTGAAGATTGGGGTGATTCAGTATACGAAGATTCTGTTGATGAATCTTTTGAAGTTCTTAACGAAAAAATGAAATCTGAATGGATTAACAATTCAAATACATTTGGTGATTAATTATGACAAACGATACGACACTACTTGAATATTACATGCAAGGATTTAACGATGAGTTAGATAGCAAAGAACATCTCGTTTTAGAAGATAAATTAGTGAAAATAGCCTATGAACTTGGAAGAGACCATGCTATCATCGGTGATGATATACGTTCAGTTGACTATCTCACTAATGAAGAAATCTTAAGTAGAATCAAATCAGCAAATTTAGTTCGCCAATAAATAGATTTGTTATAACGAATTATTTAGCATTAAATTTGCCACCTCATAAGGTTTCAATAATCTTCCAACTTCAACATATGCAGTTTTACCTTTATTTAACTTAACTGAATCACAATTGCATTTGTCGTTTGGTTTTTGATTATGGCGATTAAATTTCATATCAGGTTTTTGTCTTTCGTGATTAAATCTCTCATTAGATTTTTCTCTCATTTCAGATTTTTGTCCCTCACGATTAAATCTCATATGATTTCTTTTGTGATGATTAATTCCATTAACAATCAATGTTGTTAGTACGATTACTGCGATAAACATAAATAATTTTTTCATAATAGTATTGTTTTATAAATAATTACTATTTTCTTTACCAAAGAAAATTGAATATCGATGTACTACGTTTTTTTGACGATAAATGCGCACATTTTATAGATAGAATTATTTAAATAAAAAAATATCAACAACTTAATTAAAATAATTTGTAATTAAGTTGTTGATATTTTATGGTTGAAACTACTTTAATTATAATTTACTGTGATTAACAAATCTGATGCATTGGTGTATGTACCCGGTAACTGATTCCCGTTCACGTTTAATGTTGCACCAAGATAAATGTCTTGTGTTCCATTAGATAATGCCCCCGTTTGGGATGGGGTGCTTGTAAAGTTATTTACAACCATAGTTTGACCACCGTAAGCGATATTAACACTTGCTGGCAATGTAATGCCATAAGTTGATGTACCTTCTCCAGTAACGGTAAATTTAGCTGCTGTTACAACTCCAGTTACAATTGGGAGAGTGATACCACCAGTGCTAGCACGAGTACCTGCCGATGTTGGGGATAACACAACTGTTCCAGCTATTGAACTCACAGCAATATTTCCAAAGTTCACATCAACAATTTTTGATATTGAAATCGGTGCGATGATGGTGGCTGTTGTACTTGCAGTTGCACTAACCTGACCACTGGAACTAAACACAGTTCCCACCATAAAAACGAGTGCAATTAGTACACTCAACATAATTGATTTTGTTTTCATTTTCATTTTTGTTTTAAGAGATAAAATTTATTATTTATTTTTTCTATTTTTTCATCATGCAATAATTTATTGGTAATGTACCCAAGTCTAAATCTATTTATTTTGAACACTTCTTCTAATGTACTAAAAGTAGTGCCAGAATTTTTAGTAATAAACTCTATTATTAAATTTTCCACGTTGACTTATTATTTATTATGATTCCTATAAAACAAACCCCGTGCCACAAAAAAATTGTGTCTTTAATTGTTTAATAATCAATAAAATACACGAAAATAAAATTATTTTAATTATTAAAATTGCTTACAACTGTGCGCACAGTTGTATGTGATATCGCACACAATTGTCCAAAAAAAATGAAAATAATTTTATTTTTCTGTAACATTTTCAAATATTATTCGTATAATTGTAAAATTGTTTTAACGTGATAAAAGAAACTGAAGAAACTAAAGAAGTAACGGTAATACACAAACATAGATATTGTGATGATTGTGGAATTGAACTTAAAAAACGTACATATAGTGGTGATGCTAAATGTGTAATTTGTGAAAAAGACTTGTGTAAGTCATGTGTTGGACATGAAGAATGGAGTGGTGATTATGAGACTCTTTATTGTGCTAAGTGTTGGAATATTGGAGAACAGTATAGAATTAAAATTGAGTCGTTAGAATATGAGATTGAAAAATTAAATGTTGAATGGTTAAATGAATGTCGAAAATAAAAAATTATGAACGAAATTATTCTTGAATTAATTAAAAGGGGAATTAGTGTTACAACTGAATTTGATAAAACCATTGATAAGGTTGTTTATACTGTTGATGGATTTTATAAATCTGGAACAATTAAGTTAATAGAAGAACCTGATGGGTTATATGTTCATCAAAGATATGATCAAGTAGATAAGGTCGAATCTTGTCGTGAAATTGTGTCTCTTAATTTCTATTGGTGGAACTATAGCAAGGATAGATTTGATGGATGGAAAGACCCTGATCATAGATGGCTACCACTTCTAATTCAAGAAGGTTTTGTGGAAGCAGTGACTGAAACAGTAACAACATATAAAAGTAAATAATTATGTTTAAAATGGAAGGATTTCCTTGGTTAAGTGATGAACCAAGCAGAGATGAGTTGGAAAGATTAACAGCGAAGCAACTTTTTGCTTTATGCGTTGGTAAGAAAGGTTTAAAACCAATATTGGTTGAATTTTTAATGAGTTTTAAAAAATTAAGATAAATATTATGGCAGACTGGTTAGAATTAGATGAATGTTTGTATAATGAAGATGAGGCAAATTATTGGTATAACGGTAGTTATGTTTCAGAAAGAAAGGCAAGAAAAATTGCCAATGATCCTACCAAGCATTATCCAAATAAGAATGAAGCAAAACTGCTTAGACAACTTAAAGTGAAAACTGGTTTAAGTGAGATTGAAATTCGTGAGAATAAAGAATATCGAAAGATGCTCTCTGTTGCCCAAAAGGAGGGCGAGAAAGCGTTAAGAAGCAATGTTGATAAGAGACATCAACACTTAATTAAAATCGCTTGTAGAGAGACTAAATTGGCTAAGGAACATCCTGAGACAATAAAGGTATTACAAAGATTACTTGATAATAGAACTGGATGCACTTGGTATAATCCAGTTATGACTAAAGCAGAAAATGTTATTAAAAAATATAGTAAATGAAAAGAGAAACAACAATTGCAGTAATCTGTAATACTACCGAAGATTTTGAGATGTGGTCAATGGTACAAAAACATAAGCCTTCTGCTAGGCGTAGCCGAAAAGATTATACATATAAAAATAATAGATATATTTGCATTATAAGTCCTGAAAATTGTCATGGATTTATTTTCAATGAAATGATTGAAACCGATAGTGCTTATCTAAATAAAAGGTATGGTACTATTGTGAATTCGATTAAACCGTGTCTCGTAACTAATTTAATTTAAATATATGAAAACAGGATTTGATTGTAAAGTAGTTCATTCCGAAAGTAAATCTGCTTGGAATGTAATCAACAGTAATTTGGGTGGTAAATACAAAATTGCCAGAGTACCATATATTACATCTGATGATGATAATATTACAACTAATAATAGATTAGAAGCATTGATACATGCCAAGTTTATATGTGATCGTTTCAATGATTATAATAAAGATATATTACAATGAAAATAATTTGTAATATATTTGGGCATGATTGGCGTTATAATTTTCCATCAATACCAAATAAAAGAATTTGTAAACGCTGTAAGGAAAAAGAAATGCTTAATTTACATACTTTAAGGTGGAATATTGTAACTTCTTTTGATAAAGAAACTAGAACTGATAAAGAATTAATTAAAAAATGGCACAGATAATAATAAATAATTATGAAAATTTTAATTAAACCCAAAGAATTTATTGGTGATAGTTATTGGTTTAAAAACAATGAAGGTGTTATTTTGGTTGAAAAGGAAGAAGATATTGAACCATTATGGAAATTGCTGTGCGAACAGGATGATTATTGGGAATCATATAGAAATATAATTAAAGTAGCACCCAAAGAAATTGATGATATTAGTGAAATTGTTGGTATGTGTCAATACGCAGGTAAGACAGATATTTATGAACCCGAAAAACTAAAAGCAATCATTCCTTTTATTATGTATCAATATATGCGTTATTGATTATTAATTTTAAGTATTTATAATTAAAATAATTATGAAGGTTAAAGACGTTATAAAAGAAGAAGTTAATGATTTCATTTTGAATGAAGTGGAGAGTGAACTTGGTAAAATGATTAATGAAACTACATATAAGGTTTATCATGGAACAAATGAAAAGTTCAATACATTTGACCCAAATAAAACTGCTGATGGTACGATTTGGTTTACTGATAATGTTGATAGTATTAAAAATGGTGAACATGGGGGAGATGGTAATAAATTCATAATGACAAGACACATCACACTTAATAATCCTGCAGGGTGGGATGAATATGAAAAGTATTCTATTGGTGAACTAATTAACATGGGTTATGATGGAGTAATTTTACCCGAAGACAATAAAAACGATTTTATAGTGTTCTCCACAAAAAGTATAAGTTCCCGACCAAATGGACTTGGTGAATCAATTGACACTGAAGTTGAGTATAATGGCAATCAGGATGATTCAAGTCCTGTTCTCCCAAATTTTGGCGATAGATTGAATCTTAAAGAAGATAAGAAGATTGGTATTAATATAAATGATGATACTCAGCCATTCAGTCAACAAATTCTTAATGGCGAAAAAACTATTGAGACTAGAAATACTCCAAGCTTAAGACCATATGTTGGTAAAAGAGTTGGGATTGTTAGTACTGGCAAGAATAAGAAAGCAATGCTTGTTGGATTCGTTAATATTGATGATGAATTTATGTATAATGATGAGGAATCATTTGATAATGATGTTGATAATCATTTGGTTACACCCGAATCACCCTTTTATATTAGAGATATTAAATATGGTTATCATCTAAGCAATCCCGAAAAGATAAATCCCATTCCTGTTGAAAGTAGAGGAATAGTATCCAGAAAAATTGATGTGGAAGATTAAAAATATAATATAAAATATTTTCAAGCGTTAAATAAAATTAACGCTTTTTTTTGTAACATTTTTTATTATCTTTGCGTATAAATGAATAAATTTAATTTTAATGGCAAAGAAGTTTAAATTATATGAACTAAAAGAGGGAGATAAATTCTATAACACTTACGATGATAATTTAATTCACGTGTTTAAAAGTTGTGAGTATGACCCAACTAATCATGATGTTATTAAATTTAGAACTAAAAGATATAAGATTGATAGATTTTATTTCGATATGTCATTACATGGAACTAACAGTGCCGAAAGAGAATTTTATAAATATATACGTAGAGATATCAATAGTTTTATGGCGGGATTTAATTCAGCAATTGCCCTTTGTGAGCCACATATGGGCGTTTTTGACAAGGAAAATGCTGGGATTGAGGATATACTTAAAATACATATACTAGCTCAAAAACGACTTAAAAACTGGGAAAAAAACTTAATAAATAAATAATGAAAACCTTTTGTTTATATGGAAAACATTACTAAATTTACGTAATATTTTAATAACATAAAAATGAGACTATCCGAAGGCATACTTAAATCTGTTGAATCTGCTTTCATGCAGAGTTATCATCCCCCAAAAGTTAAGACCAATAAAAATTTTTATTTAACTTATAAAGGTGAACCTTTCTGCGAAAAAAGTAATCGAAAAAGATTTTTTACTAGAACAAAGGCAAGAAGATTCTTAGAGAAATTTATTTATACAATCTTTCGGCAAGGCGAATATTGGGAAAGTTTTAAAGAAAAAACCAAAGAACGTACAGGATATGAAGTGGATTTTTCGGCAACGATTGAGATTTTACCCCAATACGGATTAACATCAAGATTTGATGACCCGAAAAATTTGAAGATGTTTAAGGATATTGCACAAAAATTATTGGATGAAGGCATTGTAACAATCGAAGAAATAACATATATTTATTAATAAAATGAGAGAAGGTTTAGTATCACTAGAAACAGCTAAGTTAGCAGAAGCAAATGGTTATAATGACTATTGTGAATATGCTTATGTTGAAACAGATTCATATACTTATACAGATCATCACAGAGGTGACGAATGTGATATGCCATATGTACCACCAAGACTTTATCATACAAGTATTATGTGCCAATATGATCATCATATTGTAGATGCAATGACTCAATCAGAACTACAAAAATGGTTGAGAGATAATCATGATATTTATGTAAATATTGCTTCAAATTCATTAACGGTACACTTTCCAATGAATTCAATATTGGAGGATGGTGCATGTCAAATGGCGGGACCGAAGTATTTACAGAATTTTAAAACATATGAAGAAGCATTGGAACATGGATTGCTTGAAGCATTAAAATTAATTAAGAAAAATAAGAAAAATAAGAAATGAGTATAGTAAACGGTTTACACGAAAATTTTGAAAAATATCACATTGCTGAAGCTCGCCTATGTGATGATATTTCTAATGATAAATTAACATTTTATGAAGCATTAGCAAGATGTCATGAACTATGGGAATTAATTCCATCTAAATATGATCGAAATTCGGTTAGACTTAATAACCTAATGAAAGAAAAATTCGGTGAGCTTGATGAATATAAGAAACATTATTCAAAAACATTTACCATTGATATTGGTAGTATTGATGATATTGATGTTGACGAATACGTTAAAAAAGTGATGGGAAAGTTTAAGCAATCTACATTTAATGTTGATCTTGGCAATCCTATGATTGACGACTATGTTGTTAGATTTCACGATAAATATGGTATAAACAATCCTGAAGATCATTTTATTCCAATATCACCAACAATAGATGAACAATTAATAGATATGGAAAAATTTAATGGTATCATGGTAGACGCTAAACAAGATAATGCTGTTAAACAACATATGGAACAAGTAAATGAAAATAGAAATACCGTTATATGATATTAAAGTTAAGTTTTACTTTGATTATGATTTAAGTAACCCTATTAACAAGATAAAGAGAAAACATAAAAAGAAAAAACTTTATAAAATAAGTGAAATTGATTTTGATGGAATTGTTATTGGAGAATTTATACCAAATAAAAAGTTGGTCTATGTATTAGTAAAAAAAACCGATAAAGGTATTTGCGTTGATACGTTAACTCACGAAATATATCATCTAACATCTAAAATTATGAAATATAATGGTTTTAATTTTAAAAAAAGTGATGAACCTTTTTCGATGTTAAATGGGAAATTAAATTCAATGATTATTGGTAAATTAATAAAAATGGGTGAGAAATTAGATTACCCTAAAACTAAACAAATAAAAATTAAATAGATGATGGAACAGAAAAAGCAAACTAAAGAACAAATGGAAAAAAGTAAAACAGAATTACTTAACCAACTCAATCAAATGAATGTTTCCTCAGATAATTTAGATTGGGTTAACGAAGAACTTAATCAAATGATTGGTGAAGAAGTTGAAAAACAGAAGGTATGGTAATGGCAGACGCTAAACAAGATAATCTTGCCAAACAACATGCAATTGAATTTGCCGAATGGGTATGGAGAAATGCAATTGAATATCAAGAAAGTATTGATTCTTATACTTTTAGAGAAGTTGATGGTAATGTAAATGCATATAAAATTAAAGAACTATATCAAAAATATTTAACAAAGCCAATTAATAATGGAATTGTGGATAAAACTGCGTTAATTGAAAAATTAAAAAACAATAAGACATAATGAACCTACTAGAGTACTTAAAACTTTGTGAAAAAAATCAACATGGTTATTTCCACACATCAACACATCCACCTTACAGTGCAGATAACTTCGGCATTCGTAACACCAGACCATTAATTAATCTTCAAGATAAAATTAATATTACCGATGAGCTAAATATATTGTTATATAAATATTTAGAAGAAAATCTTGAACAAGAAATGATGGAGAAACGTTGTGAGGATTTTAAAGAAGAATTACATAGAGAATTTGGAGGATAATTTAATGATAACTGAAGAACAACTCGAAACTTTAAAAGAGTTTGGTAAAGAAGAAGATGGATCATATTGTGATAGGTGGGAATTCTCCATCAAAAAACGTTATGATGATTGGTGCTTTTGGCATTTTAATGAAGTAAATGGTGATTTATATTTCATAAAGAAGTTAAGGTCAATGGAAGATTTGAAAAATGTTTATAAAGCAATTACAAACAAACGATTGGAGTTTAAACGTAAGCGTGAAGAAAATTCCAAATTCTTGAAGAAAATTATTAACGAAACAAAAAGTTGGTAAATATGAAAAAACAATTAAAATGCGTTCATAACGAAGCAATTAATCCTGAATTGGGAGCTGTTTGTAAATTAAGAGAACCAAATAGTTTGTGTGAGGATTGTAAATCTTATCAAAGTAAAATTATTGAAGATAAAGAAATTTTTAATGAGGCGATTGTTATTAAGGCAATCGATGAATTATATTCACAATATGAGGCTGACCACAGTTTAAGAAATATAATTTATATTCACCCAATGTTTTACAATGGAACTTTTAGTGAAGACAACTCATGTATACCAGATGAGCCTGAAGAATTATTAACAAAAGAAGAGTTTGAATCTAAATTAGAGGACATTGATTATAAATGGAGATTTGGCTTAGAAGTTTTGTATTGTTATATTATGAAACAAAGTTTAATTAAAAATTAACTAAATGGATAGTATTACTATGATTTATGGACATTATGAAACATATAAACAAATATGTGAACAGCATAATGTGGAATTGATGAGTGTCTGTGCTGATTTTTATACGCATGGACGTGAACTTACAAAAAACAGTAATGTGTACAATGAAAAACTATATTTACCTATTGTTATGGATTGCAATTCATTTTTCAAATAGAAAATGGACATTGCTTAAATGAAAATGTCCTGTAACTATTCACAGGACATTTTCATTTGTACATTATGCTTATTCGTAAGTCCATTTTATAACATGAATCATAAGTCCATATCCAGTTAATGAACATCGCCATTCTAAACAATCTTGATTATGACAGGCACATCTAAAACAATAATACTTTTCACCTCTATTATCAATCCCAATTATATTTTTACCCTTCTCTGGCAATTCTTCACTAATTAAAATATACTCTTTCATAAATATTATTTATTTTTTGGCTTTATTTTCTAGAGTTCTAATGTCATGTAGTAGTGAGTTTTTATATTTTTCGTGTTCTTCAAATTTTAAATTTTCTTTTTCAAACAACTCAATTCTTATAACATTTTCTTCGGTATTTTCAGCCAAAGACCATCCATAAGTCGAGGTTAAAATTTCACCAGTTTCTTTACGTGTAAATTCATATGAGCCATTATCCATTTGAATTACATTAGTCATAATAGTCCCAATTTTTATTGGTATGCTATTATGACTATTCTTCTTCCATGCCATATCTAATCTGTAAATATATTCCATATCAGATTTTGGTTTTCCATTTTTTTTGGATATTAAGCAATCAAACACTCCCATGATTAATAATTTTTAATTAATATTATATTTTCCAGTTTGGTGGATTTTTGTCATACTTTTTTATGTACATTCTATCAACCTCAGTAAGTAAATTATAACATCTATTCTTTAGAAGTGAATAAGGATGATGGATTTTCTCATAATGGTCTAGCCATAGTTTTTTTCCTAAATTCGGTGCGCTTCTATAATGCGCAGTGTACATTGCCTCCAACTCATTTTCAATGGTGAATGCACATATGGATAATTTGCCAACATAATCCAATACTCGTATGATTTCGTTGAAAATATAATCATGGGAAGAATCTTTAATCATCCCCTTCTCTGCAAGAGATTCGAGCATGTGTTTTAATTTATTAATAAATTCTTCCGCTTTATACAATTCGTTTGAATGATTAGGGAGTGTGAAATCAACATTAAGAAATAATGATACATCAACATGTACGTTATCCAACTCATCTTGTTCTTTCATATATTAAGTTTAGGTTTAAATTAAGATTTGAACTCCTCAATATAACTTGTAATGATTTCGGGGACAGATACACTGTTCGGTTGTCCTGTGAAATTAACCTCAAAGCCAAATACCTTAGACCAGTCAAGCACCAATCCCTCCCCTTCTGGGGTCTCGTGAACCAATTCATTATCAAACATTTGATAAAACTCACCCAGTACATGATCAATGCCATGTACAACTGTAAGACGATTGTCTTTGTAAATTGTTTTTCTGCTCATGTTAAAATATATTTAATTAATACTCAATGATTTCTTCGCAATATTATTTTTAATTAAAATCGTTTTGGCAAATCATAAATGTAAACGTCAACCGTGACTTCATCATTAATAATCTTTTCGATTATATCCCAATCCCCACCCGCCAAACCAGCTCCAAATCTAGGAGCATGAATCGTTGCATTGTTATGAACTGCAAATCTGTTAACGTCATTCAAACACTCTCTCACTGCATCGTATCTGATTGGTGCTAGACCATTTATATCATAACGAATGCCATGTTGACCAATCATGTTGCAAACAACAATATCGCCCCCAACACAAACATGTTGCACAGTACCCAACACTAATCGTTTCTCTGTACGATAATATGCTTCAGGTTTTTTCCATCGCTTACTGAGTGCCAGAACGAAACCTGCACCCCAAGCCCCTAAGTCATTGGAAATGTGACAAATAAGCTTTAATCCTTTACCGACTGGGTTTGTTGCATCACCCTCTAAATATGTTATCATCGTTTATAAATTAATTATGTTTATAATTTTCTTTTTCTTTATATCAACGTAACTCACATATGCATTTCTCATGTCAAATTCTACATTGCCATTACAAAAATATGCAAAATTTTTCAAACTAAAAAATTGTATTTCGTTTTTTGCAAATTCTCTGTCAAAATGAAATTTAAGAAATTTTAACACATCTTCCTCATCAATAAATTTTTCATTCATTAATTTATTTGCAAATGAATTATTCAAATACTGTGTGGCGGATGTTTTAATAATTACAATATGTTTCACTGTACATTATTATTTAATAATTCAATAATCTTTTCAGACAATGCATCACCTTCCTTCTTCGGAAGCATTACACAAATTACAATTTCTTCTTTTTCTTTACCATTTTCATCAAGCACTACACGTATAATAGGAGTGGTGCTATACTTACGTTTAGTGGTAGCAATTCTGTACATTGGGTACATATGATTAATTTTTAAATGTTTTAATTATTATCTTAGCATCTTCTAAGTTTGCAAAACCTCCTAATGGATGATTGTTGCTATAAAAATAGTTTGGTTCACCGTAGTAATCAACATCGACCAATTCTTCAGTAGTCTTTTTCCACCAAAGAATTCCAGTTGTAATAATTACTTTAACTTTAATACAATAGCCTCCATCAATTTCAACTATTTTATATTCGTTTTTCATTATGCTTTGATAAAAATTATTGGTACTTTATCTGTTCTTAAATTATCCGTACAATCACCAATTATATTCCGTATTTTATCTAGACAACAATATTCATCATAGAAAAAACATCCATCACAACCATTACCCTTTTTAGTCTCAAGAATAATATCCTTGTATTTAAACTTATCCCCAACTGATCTTTCCATATCAATTAACTGTAGATGTTTCATTTCTTTCAATCCATTCTTCGGCAATCATAACAACTTTAATATATGCATCTGTTGAAACAACCACACCCCTATCCTCATCTAATTGTAGGAATGATAAATATTCTGTTAATGATAAACAATCGTCTTCACCAAAATATATGTTTGGATAGTTTGTTGTTAATTTTATTGCCCTTGCTTTAACAAATGATTTCAACTCTTCTATTTTTGAGTTTATGTCATTAAATTCATTTTCGTAATATACCCCTACTTTAAGTTCCATAATATTTTAATTTAATTATTGTACATTATTCCTTGCATTATCAAGACTATCCTCCCAATAAATCTGCTCTTGTGCAAACTGTGAATCAACATTAGATGAAACTCCACATCTATCATCTTGTAAACCATCACCGTAATCAATCCATCTAACACCCACCGTGTTTCTATTTACTGTGAGAATAATGTACAATGCATAGAAGTCTTGACATGGAAACTTTAATGTGCGACCAATTAAGGTTTTCTTTTCCCTTGCAAGCGTTTTGAGTTCATTAAGGATTTCATCTTGACGCTTTGTCTTGACAATTGATTCGTCCATCGTATCAGCGGTTAATGCAGACACCAGTAATAATTCTTTGATTTTATTGTTTATTTCTTTCATAATGTATTTAATTTAAATTTATATCAATTCCAATCAGGTTTATACCAAGTTGGGTTTTCTTTCATTAGTTTTTCAACAAAGTCTTTGGAATCCTTTAATCCGTTTCCAGTGCAGTTGTGATAATATTTGACAGCCCCTAACCTTTTGCCATCATTTAAAAGATTCTTAATTTCCTCAATAACAGGTGAAGAAACAAATCGAATGTTCTCAACCTTATTCCTTAACTCTTCTAAGCAATCAGGGCAAATAAAGACTAATAATCCACTTCCTTCACGTTTGAATGAACACACCGCATCATATGGATAAATCAATCCCATGCCCTCTAAATTGATTTCTCCTCTATCACAAAAATTGCAAGAACAATTGTCATTAATCACCGAATGTATATTTACTTCCATAATGTTTAAATTTTTGATTCTGCTTTGATTGGTTTTATCTCAAATCCAAATGCTTTGAGTTGGTCTGTAATATTCACCCAATCTCTGCGAAGTTTTCGCAAAAAGTAGTGTTCTAAAATATTTTCACAACTTTCGTCATACATACGAGTGAGACATTTGTACTCAACACTATATCCAATAATAGTCATTTCCGTAATATAGTTCTTTATCACAACCTTTTCTTTTGAGAAGAATGATTTAATTGTTTTACTTTCCTTAATAATTTTGAAATCTCTAATCACATAGAGATTACTCCGAATCAAAATTATTGTATCTTTTAAATGATTAAGCGTTGCAATTAAGTTATCATCTACTTCAATTTTCATAATGCGAATTTTTAATTGTTTATCATTATACGACTAATTACTATGGAATGTTACAATAATATCATACTTTTCCACACTTAATAGTCAATTTTTAATTGTTTATGTTATAAAAACGAACCCCTAGTCTTGCACGTACTAGGGGTTCTGGGTTGAAGTGTTCTGATGCAAATCAACAAATATCATGCACTCTCGACTCAATCATCCTCAATAATTCACTGAATGGTCTTTCTTCAGGTTCGCAATTAATTGCTTTCTCCAAAGGAAGTTCGTTTGCTCTTATCTTCTCAATCTGTTCTTCAAGTTCATTAAGCTCATATTCACAATAATCTTCCTCAAAGTATGCTTGTTCGATGATATCGATTTTATTGTCAATGTAAGTCGCAACAGCAAATGGAAAATATTCAGTTACTCTCATTTTGGAGTGATCATAGTCGGGAACTGCAACTACATTTGCAGGGTTAACCATACATGCAAGAATGAGTGAGCCACTATTTGCAAACTTTTCAACATATCCAGTTGCACCAACGTGGAGACCATAAGAGCAATCAACAGCAGGGTCAGAATCGCAATCCTTTCTATCCATTTTCGTAGGCACACCAAGTTCAATGTTCATCTTTTTAGTGTGCATGTCTGTATATGTTGCAACAGATTGTGCTTCCGCTTCATCAGCACTTTTGAAAATTGCATCATACAATTCACCAAGCTTACCCAAAGCGTCAAGGTTATTAGCAATTGCCGTATCGTATTTGGTGATAACCAAATTACCTTCACCATTCTTAATTACAACATATTTGTTCGGATTACACTTCCAATCTTTCTTCACGTGAAGATATTGGTTGCTTACAAATTCCTCAAACGTTCTGTCACGTTTAACTTCGGTTTCTTTGCGATATACAGCCTTGTAGACCACCATATAACCTTTGTCAGTCAGAACAAAGTCATGAGTGGTAATGAAGTCAAAAAGACTCTTACGAACCCTCTTATCGGGGTTAATCATCAGAAGCTTCCAAAAGTTGATGATTGCATCCATTGGATAACCATTCTCATGGTATTCCTTAATTACCTCAACCAATGTAAATGGAATGGGAGTGTTGAATCCTGCAAGGAAAATCTCACCAGTATCTACATCACTTTCCAATCCTGCCAACATAGCAATTCTAGTTTTCTCGTTGAGATACATGCGAACTGCTTTCAGATTTGCATCAGATGGATTCTCTTTGGCTACCAATACCAATTTGAATAACTCATCCGCTTCTTTGGGTGAACCGCAGTTTTTCTTATGCAACTTACCGTTGATACTGATATTCACTACGTTACCGATTTTGACTCCTTGAATGTTTTTCATAAAAATGAATTTAATGTGTTAATGTTACAATTATACGAATAATAATTAATAATGTTACAGAAAATGAAAATTAATTTTCATTGCTAATCTGATTGCCCCGAAGAATAACAACTGTATTGCCCATATTCTTCAGTTACATCTTCATCAAAGCGAACCATTAAGTCAGCAATGATTGTAATATTTTCTTCATTTAGATTGGGATAAGAATCCTGTAAGGACTCTTTTACTGCCTCAAGTAAGCTACTTGCGTCTAAATCCTCTCTGTTTAAATAATTGACATTTCTGTAAGTTTTCATGTTTTTAATTTTATTTAATGTTTAATAAAACGTCTACACAATTATACGAATAATAACTATTAATGTTACAAAGAAATGTAATTATTTTTGAGAAAAATGCAAATCAACCATTTCGTTGATTTGTATGTTACACATATCATAAAATCCTATGCGCCAAGAATTAACATCACCATCACGATCAATGTCAATCCGTTCACCATTGAACATCATATAATAACCTTCTGCTTTTTCTTTAATGATTTGAATTCTTAAATCATTATATTCAAAATAATTTATAAAACCAAGTGAATTACCGTCAGGATCAAATGCTTCCACCGTTTGTGGAATAATCTTATTAATTTGTATCATATTATTTTGAATGTTTTAGTACTTCTTCTATTGCAATTTTTAAGGTTTTAAGATCATCTCTTGTCATGAGTGGAATCATTATATTATCAAAACCCAAATTTCTTCTATCATCTCTTGAATCACCATCAGGATATAAATTTCTATCATGTATAGATATATAACCAATATTACCAGTTAACCCAACACTAAAATCGTGTCCATTAATACTTGCCGTTCTTTGTGCTAATTTACTTTGTTTCATGTTATTTTAATTAAAAATTAATTTTATAAGAGCCTGAAAATTCGTTAATATATGTGATCACCAAAAATGTAAACTCGCTTATTTCATTTTCATCCAATTCATGTTTCTTGTGAGTTTCTTTACAAGCAGAAAGTATTTCAGAGATAAGTTCATTATATTCTTTCTCTAATGAACGCTTACGCTTTCTTTCACCTAATTCTATCTTTAGTTCATCGTTCTCTTCGATTAACTGATCGATGTAATCATTTATGTTATCATCATCAATTTTCGGTCTTTTCATTTTGATTATACCATTTAATGAATGAAACAACTGTCTTATATACGCAATCTAAAGTTGATTGAGATTCTTCTACGTGAAAATTAAATATAAATGCATCATCAATTGTTATTGTTTTTAACATTATATCAGTGCTTGCATTAGGTAATATTGAAAAGTAATAAACTTCACCCAATTTACTAATCTTTTCAGCAACTGGCATTAACCAATCCCATGAATAGTGATATTTTAAATCATCAGTTGCTATATCAACACCATTTATTTTATATCCCTCTACAGTTTGCTCATACCCATATTGATCTATTTTATGTGGATAACCTTCAGAATATCCTAAAAATTCTGCAATTATTTTATTGCTTTCTAATATTTCTTCTTGTGTCATTTTGTTTCCTCCAATTTTCTATTGTTATAATAATTAATAAAAGTTAACACCGCATCATACACTTCTTCAATTGGTTTAAAGATAGTTATTTCTTGAAAATATCCCAATCCTTCACCGAATCTTCCTTGTTCTTTCCAACATTTATGAACAACTGGCATTAACCAATCCCAAGAATAATGATAACAAAGATTATATTCTTTTATCCAAGTCATATCTCTGTATCTATCGGCAATTGTTTCTTCATACTGATTTGGATATTTTGTAAATCCATATGTATTCCCTACTTTTGGGAAACCCGACATGAATCCTGCAATCACTCTATTTTTTTCTAAAACTTCTTTTGCTTTCATTATTCTTGTTTTGTAAATTTTTGAAATAGTTCACTAAATTGCTTTAACGCATTTACAATTGCGATTTGCTCATCTCTTGTCATGTCTTTCCACTCAATAGCCTTACGTCCTGTCATAAAACGGATGCTACCCAAGTCAGTATCGTTTATTTCAACAATTGCTTTCATATTTTCAATATTTACAATCATTATCTTTATTCCAAATCATATCTCCAATCAAAACAATATTGCTATTAACAGATGAAAGTACTCGACTCCAAACAGTAAATAAAGATTTGTCTTCAAATACAATTGAATCCCCAATAATTGGAATTACATTGCTTTCGTACTCCAAAACTTTTTGATTGTTAATCTTATTAATTAAAAGTATTTTATTCATGATATTAGGTTTTATTGATTAATTTTATTTAGTTTAAATTCTACTATTGCAACATAATAGCCAGTAACGTAATTATTAACATAATCATCGCCATAATCATCAGGTAGTTTAACATTAATTGGCTTAATAACATCTTGATAAAAATCATTATTTGGATTTTCCCCATAAAAAAATCGGGTATCTTGCTCAAATTGTTGGGGATATGTAAGTTTACCGATAGAAATATCTTCACAAAATAGTTCCATCAGTTGAAGCCATTCTTTTGGGTCGTATTCTACAGGTTTGTATGAAAATTTCTTGTTAAATTTATTTTCCAAATAAACCATCAGTTCATCTATTGTCATAAAAATTTATCTTTAGGTTTTATTGATTATACGTAATTATTAATTATAATGTTACAAAAGTTCACCATAAAGTTCATCCATAAATTTCTTATGTGCAGTTAGAATTCTTTTAGCTTCTTCCCATTCATCATTAGTATATGGTAATGTGCTAATTAATGGCGCATCCAATTCTATTAATTCAGAATCTTTTACTATTATCCTTAATTCTTTCATCAATTCAGTAAAAGCATTTGTCATGTTTATATAATATGCCATAGCACTGGTGCTACTATATTCTACTTTCTTAAATTCTTTATATGCAGAATCCATTTTTTTATCTGCATTAATCACTAATTTCTCCAATTCTTTATTCATAATATTAATTAAAAATTAAACGGATTGTCTTTTCCAAACATATCGCCAAATATACTAAAAATATCTTCAACACATTTAGTAACCACCATACTCTCAAAATTATTGTGTTTCTTTTTTAGATATTCATCTAATTTTAATTTTGCATGAAGTTCACCCATACAGTTTTTTACTTTCATTATATGAGATTCTTTATTTTTATTTGTGAAATAAATATCATAATCAATTACAAACGTTTTCTCTTTCATTTAAATTAAAATTAGTGTGTGCCATCTGTTAATGATATCCCATGTTTAATACCCGAAATGAAACTATCTTTTTCAAAACCAAATTTATTTTCGTCAATCCAATCGCCAACGATAATTCCAATTTCATTACCAACATCAGATAAGTCACCAGTGTAATTCTTCTCATGTGCAACCTCTATCAATCGTTGTGATAGAGATGCTAAAATGTCTTTAAAGTCTGTCATATTGATTATACGTAATAACAATTACTAATGTTACAAAAACAATAATTTAATTAAAATGGGCAAAATTCTTTAATTGGTTTTCTTAACATTGGTTTTAATTTATGTAAACTGTGAAATTTTTTACCAAACCAATATCCAATTGATCCCGAATTATATGACTGCTTTAATTTTCTATTTGTTTTAAGATTGTATAAACATTTGTCACTACCAAAACCATAGTTATTATATCCAACAACCATCCATTCGATTTCAATGGTATATGTAACTGATTTCATGTTCTTTAATCTTAGGTAATATTGCGCATATAAAGGAGTTATATTCAATATCAAAAATTTTATGAGTTTATTATTTTTTGACCTCCCCAATCAGTTCCATCATAAGAAATGGTTTCCATTTTATCCACATCAACAAAAACACCCCAACCCCATTCAGTTTGATAAAATACTTCATTATCTTTTAATTTATCGGTTCTCCATAAACTTTCGTTTGATGTTTTTGTTTTTCCGTAGTATTTTATTTCTCGTTTGTCGGTCAAAGAAAATTCAATTATTTCTCCATAACCACTCAGTTTAATCTTTTCTGGTAAATTCATATTTTTCATTTGTATAAAATTTTTGATACTAAATATAACAAAGAATATGTGTCATTAAAACGAACACATATTCTCAACCGTTAGGGGCAAGTGTAAAAACCACCCACCCCATTTAGCCTACTTCATTTTTGCGGAAAGTATCTGTAATTGTTCCATAACCTCAGAAGGTGTCTTGTCCGTTTGACTCTCTGTTGTTATTTTTGCAACAGCAGCCAAAAGTAATTTCCCCTCGGAAGTCGTAGTATCAATTAAATTAATGTCTTTAATGTCAGGCAAAAATAAAATCTTTAGTGATTCTAATTGACCATCTTTTCTTTTTTCATACTCGATACCTTCAACGTTACATAAATTTATCCCTAAATTATTAGGAATTGAACTGATAAACGAATTATTTTCTTCGATTAATTCGTCAATTGTTTTGAATGTTTTTACCATTTTTATAAATTATTAAACACCAGCCCCTAACAAAGTATAACCAAAAGCGGGGGTGTATCGCAAATCGGTTATTTGTGCCACTAAGTAAATTTATACCATTGGACAGGAACGTGGCACTTAATCCCCGCCTTCGGTTATACTCGACCGTTATACACAATATTTTTTTTACCTACTTATTGACTCAATTCATTATTTTGTCGTCCCACTTCTTCATTGATGGTTTGGTCAAGTTGTTCATTAACCCAATCTAAATTATCTGAAGTAATATTCATTTCTTTTAATTGATTAAGTAATTCAGTTTTACTTTTATCCATTTCTTCTTTTGTTTTTTTTGTTTCCATAATTTATTTTATTTTTATTTGTTTATTTATTGGATAATATAACTTTTCCCCATTTTTAATTAATTTACCAATTATCATTGAATTTAATTTCCCATTTAAAATCGCAAAAGGTTCATCCGTTTTATTAAATTTGAATCCATTGTATTTCATTATTTTACTTGTTAAATGATATATTTCGTGAGTTAATGTATCCACATCAATACCTTTTTTTGTTTTTTTAATTAATACATAAATTAACTTATTCTTTGGGATGAACTCACCAATAACAATCCCACAAAAATCAATTTTATCAATCTTATAAAGTTTTTTCTTGTTATGTTTTTTCTTTATCTTATTAATAGTTTTTTTTAAATCATAGTCAAAGTAAAATTTAATTTTAATATCATATAAAGGTATTTCTATTTTCATTCACAAATATACTAATTTATTTTGATAATATCAACCCACCACACAAAATACTGTGTATAACAAATGATAAACAACATTAAAACGATTGTTTATCATTGGACGTTAGCACCAATACTACTTTTCGTCTTCGTAGATAGGCATAAAGTTCTCCGAATTATATCCGACAATTTTTCTATGTTTATTATCATCTATATATTTTTCATCCTTTAAACGTTGTACTTCAAACTCTTGATTTAGTTTAACCAATTCTTCTTTCATTTCTTTTGGTAAAGAATCATCATCCAACATTTCTTGTCTAATTTGTTCGTGTTTTTGGGCTAATTTAAACCCATCTTCAATCATTTTGTTTATATCTTTTTCCATAATTCATTTTTTTACAAAGTTACTAATAATTTTCCAATTAATCAAGTTTATCTTAATTTAACCGTACTGGTGCTAACAAGGTGTATAAGAAAGTTTGCTATCAAGTTCGGTGGGTAATTTGAAAGTTCATCTAAGCAAACCTTCTCATACACCCAGACGTTATACACAATATTTCCCCCAACAGAGAAAGAAACTTATAACAATCTTGATTTAAAATTTAAAACCCCATTATTAACTATAGGACAATACAATAAAACAATGTTATCTTTCTCTAAATGATTAACAATTTTTTCTAATGTATTACCCTCGTCCACAGAATAGACGTTTGTTTCATATCTAGCAATTGGCATATTACATATAATTAATTTTTCATTAGATAATAATGGTTTTATTTTATCTAAACATTCTTGAATTAATTTTTCATCAAATTCCATTCTGTCTACCACAAAATAAACGTTATCTTTAAATCCATCTTCTTTGTAATGTTTTTTACAGATATTAACATTTGTTTCATCCATAAACACATTTTTTTTAAAATCTTCTAATATGTCTTTCATAATTTTTATTTTTTACAAATATACTAATTTATTTTGATAAAGTCAACCATCGCACAAAAATACTGTGTATAACAAGGTGTATAAGAAAGTTTGCTATCAGCAGTGGTGGTAATTCGAAAGTTCATCTAAGCAAACCTTCTCATACACCCAACCGTTATACACAATATTTTTTACCCACGCACTGTTCCAAACTCAAATGGAAAATTATCTGAAAAATCAGCAATAAACTCAGCTTCAACATCCACAACACCTTTTTCACTTACACTTCCTCTGTTAATAAATTCATCACTTTTTTGAAATTCATCAAGTTTAACTTTGAATGTTGTGATTATTTCAATAACCTTATCAAAAATAAGTTCAGTTGGTAATTCTTCTTCAATTTTTCTAAATATTCTAATAATAACTGGATGTGTTAATGTAGTAATATCTCCATTGTATTTTTCAGTATTGTCTAATAAATACAAAGCGGATAATTCACAAGCCAATGCTAAATTTCTTTTATTTTTAGCTTTATCTAAAAATTGCATATCATCCCATTTTTGGATTAACTTGTTGTCTTCTTTAAGTCTTTTTAATAATTCACTCATAATTTTATTTTTTTTTTTAGTTATTTTATTTAAACAAATATACTAATTTATTATTCTAATGTAAAGCCATCAGAAAAAATACTGTATATAACAAGGTGTATAAGAAAGTTTGCTATAAAGTCAGGTGGTAATTTGAAAGTTCATCTAAGCAAACCTTCTCATACACCCAACCGTTATGGACCATGTTTAGGAACATAGCACCACCAAAGCCATTTGTATATTGGTTTGTCTCTTTTTAATGTTAGTCTTCTTGGTATCAAATATCTCAATATGTATGGAAATCTATTGTGCATCAAATGTCTTCCAAAACTTTCTAAGGAAAACACAGTGCATAACAACGTATATAACCAATTGTGGTCTTTGTTGTTAATTGAAGTTTCTTGCTCTTTATTCATTTTTATATAATTTTAATGTTATTGCTTTTAATCCACAACTGGTTATATACGCAACCGTTATACACAATACTACATTCGTGTTTCAAATCAAGTTCTATGTAAAAAACTTTTTAAAAATTTATCTACCCAATTATTTTAACAAATAATATATCTTTTCTATCTAAATTACTTGGAAATTTTCCATGAAACACTAAATCGTTATAAAATTTACCAACTGATGTTTCAATTTCTTCACCACTTTTCATAGTAACTAATAACTTTCTATTAGTTCTACTAAAATAGTCCATCATATCATAATCAATATCATTAATATTAATCACATCTCCAATGTAAGGATATTCATCTGATTTTTGTTCATTAATAAATTGTTTAAAGTTCTTAACTTTATCAATCATTTTTCTAATATCTTCACTCATAGTTTTAATATTTTTATTTTATATATAAATATTCAGAATTAAATTTTCCACCACACATTTTTAAAAAGTTTTTTATTCATGTTCCAAACCAACATTCTACCTTAATAAACCGTACTGTGTATAACAAGGTGTATAAGAAAGTTTGCTATAAAGTCAGGTGGTAATTTGAAAGTTCATCTAAGCAAACCTTCTCATACACCCAACCGTTAGCGTTCATTTGCCAACGCACAACATTTCTTATATTTTTTACCACTACCACATGGGCATGGCTCATTACGTCCTACTTTCTTTTCATCTCTTTTGTAAGTGTATCTATTTCTTGTCGGGAATAGGTCTTTTGCCATCATCGCCATTCCCATTGCAACATCTAAGTATTTCATATTATTTGTTTTGCACCGCCAACGCTCAAAAACGAAACGCTAACAAGCGGTATAGTTAATAAGCCCTATAAAGTTTGTTGTAATTGGATAGCGATATAGTAGGGCTTACATAACCATACCGCCAACCGTTAGGCACAATTTCGCCAATGCGTAACATCATCAATCAACATTTTATAATAAGTTCCAAAAAAACCATTTGGAAAAATATTACTTTTTTCATTATAATACATACATTTACAAATATTACCATTGACTAAAATTTCCACTTCTTGTGTTTCTATTGGTAATTCTTTGTTTTTATTAATAAAAGTTTGCATATTTTTAATTATTTCAACACACTCTTTAACTACTCCATCAAAATCACCTATTGTTGATGATTCTAAACCCCACAAAAAATCATGAAGGTAAATTTCTAAATTATCATCTAAATGACGTTTAATGGTTTTAACAGCATCATACAAATGCTCTGCTGGGTCTAAATAATTAGCATTTTCTAATTTTTCTAATACATTAATAATTATTTTTTTCATTTTAAATAAACTGTGCCTAACAAGCAATATAAAACAGTTGCCATCAAGCTATTACTAATTTTGAAACGTCTTATTAGGCAACCGTTTCATATTGCCAACCGTTAGCGGTAATTTTTAGAACGATTGTATTCCAAATAACCATTGCAAAAACAAATGGTTGTCCAACTGATTGACAATACTATAATGAACCAGTCATCATTCCTTAATGCTTTATCGTAGTTTTTTACAATGGTTAAAAATCCAGCAGATATAATACTACCGAACATAAATAAACCTATGTGCTTTAAAACTACCGCTAACAGCACATTGCCAAAAGTGGGGGTTTCGTTTTTCAAATCAACATTTTTCATATTATCAAATTTTGTATTTCAATTAAACATTGGTGGTACAATGCCCCACCTTCGGCAATCTGCAAACCGTTATGTGTAAGTGTTCCATTTCGACTTCCAATCAACATTTCGGTTAAAAATTTTAAAAGAAAAATCCAACGCACTTTTTATTTATTCCAATATAAATTAGCAATTATTCTTTCTTGTTCAAATGCTTCCTCTTCAAATTTAGGTATTTCATCACTGTGATATAAACGTTTATAGTCATCATTTGTATAAACCTTACCATCAAAATATATTTTATCGTCAATAACTTTTAATCTACCATCTTCCATTTGCTTAACGTGTATTAATTCGTGTGCTAATCTTCTAACAAATCCAAATTTAGTATCGTTAAAATTTATATTTATAACATATGTATTATTACTAAATCCAACCGATGCCATTTGTTGTGACATAGATTGTGTGTCAAAATTTTTTGTCGTGTGTTTTAATAAAATTTCTGATTTTATATTCAAATATTTTTTTATGAAATCTAAAACATCGTTTTTAAAATCATAATCAGTGTTTTCATTTAAATACTCTCGTATGGTTGTCTTAATAAATTGTTTCAAATCTTTCATTGTTTTCTTTTATATATAAATATTAAAATTTAAAAAATCCACCCTTCTTTTTCTTTTAAAATTTTTGTTCAGTTCTTCGATTAAACATTCTACCTTAATTAACCACACCACTCATACACTCAACCGTTATACGTTCTAATTTAAATTTTGTTACAAAAAGTAAGGTACTGAATTACAGTACCATTACTTTCTTTAGAATACCAATCAAACTCTCTTTGTAAAGCGAACCACTATATGGAATCTGAATATGAGTTAAAGTATCTTTATTGGCATCCTGTAACAATTCAATTTCATCAAGCACTGCACCAATACGTTTATGTGTGGGCAACAATTTAATGTTATTTAAATTAAAGAACCCTGACAATTCATTACTATGCCACCGAAGACTATCATTACTGCTCTTAGGAAGAGTATTAACGAATAATCTAGCAGTCTCAATTCTATTGCCCCAAGTAGCATCAACCTTGCTAAAATCACCATAGGTATAGATATTTTCAATCTTATCCCAACGCTCTTTAAGTTTATATGTTCTGAAATAATTCAACACAACATCAGTCTTTCTGTAAAGCATTTTATTGTAAAAATCTTTAACTGGATATGCATTCTTACAATACTTCATGTACTTGACATTCACTTGTGAAACCATAATGAACATTATGCTACCCTTACCTTTGCTTCTATATGAATAACTATTAACTGGTTTGCCATTTGAATCAGTTGTCGTTACTATTAAATCATTATTAAACAATAACCCAAACATTTCTTTTGCAACTTTCAAACTATTTTCATCTTCAGGACTACCATAGAAAATTGGAAATTCATATTTAAATAATTCATCCAACTTAATCCTTGATTTTGAATAATCATTGAAAAACTTTGCAGGAATAGTAGTGTTACGCATTTCTTTGGTAATGCCAAACCCCCTATTTGTTTTTCTGTCATTAATAAATTCTTGTGGAATTTCAAGATTGTCGTAATCCAATGATTCTCTTTTAGCAATCTCAAAATATTCATCTTGCATTGTAATTAAATCTTGAATGTATTGAATGGGAACACCATTATCATCAACAGATTTGTCAAGGTGGACATTGAACACTTCACAAATTTCACTGCGAAGCGCATTAAATGTCAAATCTCTTTTGTTGATAATGTGATAATTCTCATACTTGAAATTCAAATATGCTTGTTTGATAACCTTACGGTCAAAGTATTCTTCAACATGCAATAGATTATTATTCCTTTTCAATTCTTCATAACCACCTTCGAATTCAGTATTGTTATAACGACTTCTCGTCTTCTTCTTACCAAATGTCTTAACATTAAAGAACAATTTAAACAATGTTTTATCATTAGGCATCTTCATGAAACTGTACTTGAAATTTGAAAAATCAACATCTTTCTGCTTAATCAAGTTACCTACATATATTGATGCTCCATTGTCGAAATTTAACATTCCAAAGTTATTCTTAACATTAAAGTATTGCTCTAAGTTAATAATGTTTTCATACTGTTTAGCAATGAGTTGTAAAACCTCATCTTTTGCTTCTTCCAATTTTTTCTTCAACATCTTAATGGTGCTTTCAGAATAATCCAAACTCTCTCTTGAGACTGTTACACCAATGTCACCTACTTCAAGTTTTAATGCAATTGGAAGCCTGTAATCGCCTTGTGATAAGCCAAGTGCAGTATAATCCAACGGATATGCAACCCTACCCAAACAAACATGGACATAATCCGAATAATCATTACCTCTGAAAAGAAATGTATTGCCTCTGATGATTTGATAATCATTTGTCAGAATTGCATTGTAACGAGATTCTTCTTCAAAACCTTCAAAGATTACGTTCTCAAAATAATACAACTGGCGAACCATTTCCTTCGCAAATGTATTCATATCACTATTAAGAACTGGAATATGTACCTCAGTGCCATTACGCTCAGTAGTGGGTTCATCGTGAAGAAGTGAAATGATTGGAGTGTCAGCACCTTCATAAATCATGTAATAGTAACGTCTATTATCATAATTGGTGATAACATAAAATGAATTATCATACTCACCCTCACCATTTCCAGTGCTACGTTTGTAAGCAAGTGGAGTTTTGCCACCGATGCCAAATCCACCGATCTGAGTGTTATCCACACGTTTAGTGCTTTCAAAATAAACACCATAAATATTCTCAATACGGTCAGGTGACATACCAACACCGTAATCAATAAATGAAATGTGATAAGAATTGGTTTCCTTATCATAACCTTTGCGAATAACTACTGGCGCATTTACTTTGGCTTCGACATGAGAATCAAAACAGTTTGAGGTAATCTCACGCACAACTGTACCAATAGGATTGGAGTAAACATTCTTCGTGAATAATTGAAACACCATCGATTGAGCGTTCTCGCTTAAACGCATTTTCTTTGAATTGGTCGTGCTTTCGATTGTTTGTGTTCCTAATTCTCTGAGATTAATTTGCATAGTTAAAATTTTTATTGATTATTATTAATTGTGTATATCAATTATACGGCACAAAGATATTAAAGGTTACAAGAAAAATGATTTATTTTTAAATTAATTTTATCGTGTTTTTAAAGTATCACATGTTTTTAATTAAAAAACTTTTGACTTAATTTTTTACAAAAGAAAAAAGATGATAGGACTTTAAGATTTACGCTTATCCATATTACTATATGAACTTCTACCAATTATCCGCCTTTCACAGAGTGAGTCTGCCTATCCTACTGGTCTATCTTTTTCCGCTATCATCTTTATGTGAATTACTATAATTTAAAGGTTTGTTATTTAACCGCCTAACCTTCCATACAAGTATTAAAACTTAACACAGCGTATAATTCACAATGTTTTATATTTATTAGATTTAATAATAAATATTTTAACGTTTTACCATTTTATATGTTACCGAATGATGTTTATCGTCAAATCTTGTTAACACCCAACCTTGTTGTAATGCCAAACCAATCGTAAGATCAAATTCATTGTCATTCAATGTTGGAATCTTATCCAAAGTATCATTTAGATTATATGAACCATCACCAGACTCATTACCACCATGTCTAATGGTAACATTGAATTTTGTGATAAATCTCTCTACCTTCATATTATTGATGGTATCGTTTTTTGATTTTACCGTGTCTGCTTTTATGAAATTTTCCATAATTGTTTTTATTGATTATACGTAATGTTTTTTAAAATGTTACAAGAATTTAGATGTTTTATTTATCTCGCATAACATATGCATTGTTCATTATTATATTGTCCACACTTGTCACATTTGAAATAATGTCCAAATCTATCCCAAGGTATGTGTGTGTAATCTTCTTGCCATGCAATCATTTTATTTAACACGTTAATATTATTACAATCATTAAGTGAAAGTAAAGCCAAATGTTTATCCCCAATTTTTGATTGTAATTCCTCAACAGTATAATTGTTTGTTAAATCAGTGCTAACATCCTTATTATGCCATTTAATCCACTCAACACATGACAGCCATAAAGACTCTTTATCGTTAATTATATAAGTCCTAGAGGTCTTATAACTAATTTGTGCCAACAGTTCATAATAACTGTAATCAGTTTTCCAACTTTTACCTTCTTCAACACGATAAACAATATTTCCAATTTCATCAACAACTGGCATTAACCAATCAAAAGACTCGTGAAATTTCATGTCTTCAGGAAGAAAGAAATGTTGTTCATTTTCACCATCCTCAATACATTCCAAATATTGATATAATTCATATGAACCATCAGCATTCATGGAATTATCACAACCCAAAAATCTGGCAATCAATACGTTTCCATCGTATTTGAACGAATCAAACGCCTTTTCAAATAAGTCTTTCATAATTTTTGGTTTTTAGTTATCATACGTAAATAATACTAATAATGTTTCAATCTATCTTAAAAAACGCTTCCCAAGAAACCCACCCTTTATTTTTATATACATGGTTCGGTCTTATTGGTAATCTGCCAACTGCCCATCCTTGCATATCTTTAACATATAACCTCTTTGTTTTAATATGAGGTTTAGTTTTATTCACAAATTCTTTGGCTTCTTCATATGTGAAATATTCTTTAATAAGATATAACTCATTATCTTTAATATATGTTAATTCCAATTTTTCCATTTAATAAGTTTTTAATATATGTTTCATAACAATTATACGTAATTAAAAGAAAAAGGTTACAAATAATTATAACCCTTTTTATTTAAATGTTTTTAATTAAAATTAATCAATTACCTTCTTCCACAATTTTTGCAACGGGTCATATCTTTGTTGAATACCAACAAAATACTTCCCCTTTGGAAGAACTGAACTCCTATGGTCTTTCATCGGAAGTTCAATATTCTTATTTAATGAATTCTCATTAATGTTCTGTTTGAACGTATGATTGATTCTACAATCATCCAAAACATCTACACAAAACCCATCTTCTAACGAATACAAGTCATACTTGCCACATAAAGCATGAACACTTCCACTTTGCTCTGACTGAGCAATAAACATCTTTTCAACCCTTTTTGCTTCTTTAGGGATTTCATTAATCGTAAACCACATCGTATCTCCTTGATGCCCAACCTGTTCTAAAACTTTCATAATATTTATTTTAAATTTTTAATTATTATACGAAACAAAGATAATTAAAGTTACAACAATTGCAAACATTTTTAATTATTAAATTGAGTAAAATTATATTCTAACTCCTTTGGTATTTGTGAAGGTCTATGAAATTTAGCACATTCATCTACCTTTGTAAATGTTGGTAAGGTATCTAACATATAAACCGTTCCAGTTGATGGACATGTTATTTCATACCAAGCCATATGTTCTCCCTGCTCTCCCTTATCATTAACCAAACAATCAATAACATTCTTCGTTCTCCACAATTTTTGAGTTTCTTTATGTCCTGATAAATGATTAAATACTTTTGTGTTAATTACTTCAGCATTTAAAAATTTTACCAACTCTTCATTACCAAAATTTTCCTTAATAATGGCAATTACTCCTCCTTTAATATCCTCATTATTCTCCAAACAAAATTCCTCAAAAGTATATTTCTTATTTAAAACACTATTGAATAATTCAGTCGGTATATTTCTTCCATTAATATAATGTGAATTAAATTTAGTTAATTCAGATGAATATCCCCATTCAACAGCAACATCATTAATCGAATGTAAATCATTATTCAGATTTCTATTAATTTTCTTTGGGTATTTTGAAACTACACATACCATTTCAGAAAAAATTGCAAAATAAATCCCAGATTCTCTCTGTAAGAGAAAACATTCCTCAAATTCTTTCTCAATTGTTAACGGTAGTTTGAACTCATCTTTCATAAATTTAAACCAAGAATAATAGCAATCAGAATAAACATTTAGTGTGAATAAATAAGAATTATTAACTGTTTTTAATTGTTCATCCAACTGACTCCTCAACTGACTACTCAACTGACTCCACAACTGACTATCCAACTGACTATCCAACTGACTACTCAACTGACTATTCAACTGACTACTCAACTGACTATTCAACTGACTACTCAACTGACTATTCAACTGACTACTCAACTGACTCCACAACTGACTATCCAACTGACTATCCAACTGACTATCCAACTGACTATTCAACTGACTACTCAACTGACTATTCAACTGACTACTCAACTGACTACTCAACTGACTACTCAACTGACTTCCCAACTGACTATTCAACTGACTACTCAACTGACTACTCAACTGACTATTCAACTGACTACTCAACTGACTATTCAACTGACTACTCAACTGACTACTCAACTGACTCCTCAACTGACTATTCATAACATTTCCATCAAATTGTTTATCTTCATTATTTTTAAAATTATATAATAGATTCAATAATGGATGAAAATTTTTATTTGCTTTTAAATAGTTAAAATAAATTTGTGCTTCATAAATATTTTCAGCAACAATAACAATTGGTTTTTTCTTTTTGCATTTTTCATAATTCCAATTAACTGCCTTTTCAGCGTTATTTAATGAGAAATTCTCATATCTTTTACCATCAAAAATGCCATCCAAAGCATTGTTAATATATTCAGGAATTTTTGATTTAATTTCGGGGGTGAAGTCATTTAATGTTTTCATAAATAATTTTAATGAATTATACGTAATTATACGTAATTAAATATAAAAGGTTACAAATAATCAATTATTATTTTTAACTTCCTCAATAATCCAACAACCATACGTATCAAGATTAAAATAGACATATTTAAGTCTATCTCTTTCTCCTACCTCACTTCTTTGGGTATTCACAGTTAATCCTGAGTCAAAGGTGACACTATGTTTTTCAACACACCTTAAAATTGTATTACCATTAAAACCTAACAATTCATCGTGCAGTTCCTTAGTAAGTACTTTTCCAGTTATTTCTTTTATTCTATCGGGTTTCATGTTTTTTTAATTAATTTAAGTAATTCCAAACCTTTAACCAAACCTTCTTCCAATGCTTCTTCATAGATGTTGAAAGTACCATCACCCATTTCAGAACCATCAATATTTGTACAACCACCTTCTCTTCTTCTCAGCTTTTCAATTTGCCATATAAGCCTAACCAAATCACCAGTATTGATGCCTTTTATTTCTTTTTCCATTGTAATAATTTAAATTAAAATTTATCTGGATATACCAATGTATCTGATGCATAACAATCATTTTTATACTCATACTTACCCATATAATATACTGAACCTTTAGGTATAATACACTTAATTACTATTGGGTCATTATTCTGCCTACGATCCTTAAACCATTTTAATTCACGTTTAGCAGCAGTTAAATTCGTGAAACTATGAAGAGCAACAGCAATTTCAAACCTATCCACAACAATCTCACTTTTACATACTTCCCCTTCCTTAATTGGAATGCACATGAAAGGAGTCATCCAACCAGTATTCCCATATTTTTTTATAATCACCTTATAACACTTAATATCTTCTTCAGCTACTTTAGCTTTAGATTCATACCCAACATCTAAACACATATAATATTAATTTAAATTAATTGTTCCCCACCCAAATCAAAATATTATTTGGATTATATTTACTGTCACAATTACAACAAGAATATGTTCGCCCATTCTTTGGTAATCTAATCTTATGATAAACCTTACCACATTTTTTACATTTAGCCGTATAAGGAGACTTTATCTTACATTCACCTCTATACAGTCTCTCACCATCACAACCTATCTCTATTGCCTTCCTTTGCCACACCTTATCGTGATTGTGACCAACACCAACTAAAGCATGTGCAATCTCATGCAGGATAATATTTACAATTTCTTTCTTCGAAAGTATCGGTATATAATGATTCGAAAACTGAATCACATTTTTGCCAAAATTACATTGACCAATATTAGTCCTAGTATTGTTAAACCTAAAACCCCAATCACAATCTAATTTATGAAACCTCATCAAATCATGAGCAATCTTTATTATGTCAGAATGATTAAGAGTCTTGTTAATTAAAATTTCAGTTTCCATTGGTAGAATAATTGTTAAATAATAATTGTTAATAATCTCTTATACGCAATAACAATAACTAATGTTACAAAAATAATTAATTATTTCATATCATATTGGTCAGCTTTAAACTGATAATGTTACTATAAAACAGATTTATCATCTATTGACCATATTTTAATTTAAGTTTTTCAAACTGATCCAATTCCATTTGCTTAAACTTTTCAGCACTTTTCGCTTGTTGTTGTATTCTTTCAATGCATTCTTCATCAGTCTCTTCTCTTAATGCGAATGCCTTAGTAGTTATGTAATCATTACCATACTCAGATTCAATTTCAATATCAACCCTCGTAGCACCTAACTTCTCAATAGCATCAATATCTTCTCTTAATCTACTTAATTCAACCCCATATGACCAATACAGAGTATAGTTCACTTCAAAATTCCTTACTTGCTTTTTCATAATTATTAATATGTTTTTAATTTAAGATTGCACTTACCATTTCATATTCTTCTGTAATAGCACCAATTGCTTCATGTTCATATTTAAAAAGCAATGCTTCTGTCTTAACATCGTAGTTTCCTTCAGATTTGTCAACCCAAACTCTTCCCTCTTTAATCCCTGATAAAATACGGTCATCAGTTATTAATTTCTTCTTTCTTAAATCAATTTTAATGCCCCACATGACTTATTCCTCCTTTGTTTTCTTTTTGTTAAGGTTAAACCATTCATAAACATTCTCATCAAGAAAATGAAAACTTATTAAAAGTTCTAAAACTTCTTCTTCACTATAACTTCTTTCTTCATGCCATTTAACACCATCTTCTACACCCTTAGCATATGCATCTAAATCAATTCTGTTATTCGATTCAGCCTTTTTATCCACCAAATCCCAATAAGGTTTTCTTTCTTCAATTTTATTTTTTTCTGTCATGGCTTTAATATATAAATTCCAAGTAAGAACAATATTGCAAGTGCAAGTAATGATAAGGATATTCCTATTGTCGCATCTTTATTTATCTTCATGGCTTTTGATTTAGAAATTGTAATAAATTATCAAGTAATTCGTTTTCAAAAGGAGTTCGCATAAAGGGAATGTCCTCTTTTCGTTGTTCTTGAATCCACTCCTTTATCTCTTCATCCCTTTGCTCAACAGCTTGAGACATTGCTTTATAAACTACCACAGCCTCTTCTTTGAGAATTAGAACTCCATCAACCTTTTCTTCAATATTAGAATATGGAAATGATGGCTTGAAATACTCAATCATTAGATTCCTGTATATCTCCTCGTTTGTCTTCATTATGTTTGTTTTATTATATGTATTATCACTTATACGTAATGGTAATATTTAATGTTACAAATATAATTAATTATTCACTAATAATTATTCACTAATTCTTTTCGTCACATCTTTAATCTGTACCAACACATTTATGCAATATGGAAACACTCCTAAAGAATACACAAATCTATTAATATATCCATAAAATGACATTGCATCACCCATACTGCATTTTGATGTCGAAATATAATAAATCATTGTGCTTATCATAAATAATAATGCCAATGAATCAAACGTTGCAAAATTCTTTGCACTAAGTGTTGAATCCATTATTAATATCTTTCTCCTTCTTATAAAATAATCGTTAATTATTGAAACATCTTTCGTCTGAATCTTATTAACATGTAATTCACTATTCGAATTATTTACATTGGTCATCTTCTTATACTTAAAATAAAAAAATCTCGTAATAAAATAAATGGGAATTAACATTAATCCAACAATTACTGCCGAAGACTTATTAATTAAAAATATCGCAATAAGAGAACCAAACGTAGAATAAATTATTGTTATATACATCGGTATCGAATTCTCAAGAAAATCCGTTATAACCCTCGACATCTCAGTTCTAGCTATAATAATCGATGTGTCTGATGTACTGATATTATTTGTAATATATCTTAATATAAGCTCATTATATAACCTAGAAAATACCTTCGTGTCTAAAACCCTCCTGATATAACCAAACCCAACAAAAAATATATTAATGACTATAAAGATAGTCACCCAATAATAATACTTAATTATCATCACTAATATTTAATCACCACTTACCATAACTTTATAACAATATTTATTTATCGAAAATTAATAATTATTTATCGATAATCAATAAATAATTATCGTTTTTGTATATTTTTACATATCCGTACCATAACTGTACTTTTAAGTACTTTAATTAAAATCTAATATAAAAAATAGTACATAATTATAATAAGTTATATTAATTAATAATCAGCTACTTATACATTAAGAAACAGATGGTTTAATATTCTGGTGGAGCATTGTGGAAGAAAGTGTAATGAAATGTCAGATAATGATTAATAAAAGTGTAATGATCATTAATGTATGATATATCCGTCATTAAGTATTATTATTATCGATAATGCATGATATATCCGTCATTATTGCATGAAATACACAACATTATTGGCAATTAATAATCTTTATTGCCAATATATATATTATTAAATTTTAACATTTATAGTTAAAACGGATGCCCCACACGCCCATCCTCTGCACCAAATTTATTTTCGCCAAAGTTAAATTTATAAAAAATTATAAATTAATAATTAAAACCACAGAAACTAATACTATATTAACCCATTTCTAAAATATCCCCTAGAGGAAAAATCGATTTAGGGTGAAGATATGTTTAGTCGTACATTAGTATGTACAATAGGTAGAAGCGTGTACGGCTATATTACGTACAATAGGTAAGAATGTTACAAGCATAACGCTTAGAATAATTCTAAATAGCAGTGCAATAATTTAAATTTAAATGTTATGCAAACAATATAAATTTAAATATTAGCGTTCTGGCTGTTAGCATTCATCAGAGTTGTACGGATGCTAACCGTACATTAGGAATTATACTACTGGCATCGTACAATGGCATCGTACAATAGCATGTGTACAATAACTATAATGTAAATAAGTATTATACATTGATAAGTGCCATAAGTTGCACTTATTGTTATATTTAATTGGTGATTATATTTAGTTGCACTTATAAGTGCCGTACATTGCACTTCTGGTAATAATATATTAACTTTACATATTAGTAATGATTTGTTTTACACTTTGTGGTGCTGCGGAGTCTACCCTTTGCGTGACTTGTGATCACGAACCATTGTTGATTATACGTACATTGGGTATAAAAGGTTACGGATAAAATCAATTGAATGATTCTAAATAACAATACTAATGATATATTCACCCGATTTAGATTTTTCCTCTATAGGATATTTTAGAAATGGGTTAATATATCATTAGTTTAATTAAAATGTACATTAGGATATAGATTTACCTAATAAGAATAAAATAAAAAGGGCGATAATTAAAAGTACTGTAAAGAAACATCCCACAATAAAACTGAACCACAAATTATAATAAATATCTTTACTAATTTTAAGACTTTTCATTTCGATAGAGATAATTACTGCCTGACAAATAATTCCAATGATGTACAATATAAGAAACGTTATTGTTATTGTACCTATACCGTAGAGGACATTAGTAAAAAAATACTTTAAGGTTTCCATAGTTTTTTAATTTAAAATATTGTAGCGATGACAGGATTTGAACCTGTGATCTCCGCATTATCAGTACGGTGCTCTAATCCTGACTGAGCTACATCGCAGATACTCTACCATTATTATATAATTATCTGTAGAGCAATAATTCACCTTCCAGTGATTATTAATTAAAAACTGCCTGTCCATTACTAAGTGGAATAAAGTACCAAGGGATTTAATCAGGATAATCTGAGCCTTTACACGTACTTTATCTTACCCCAAACATGCATCCTCTTAGTAGGATTAGAATTTTCTTTTTTGGCGAGACCTTACGATGGACCTCTAATTCCTGTTTGTATTCAGCAGGCAGCATTTGTTTATTTTTTGGGCAGTTCTTTAACGACTGCATTTCCTCTAACGACATTGACTTCAATGCCCATTCGTTTTAGAATTCCGTTAATTACTGAGATTGCATTTTTCAATGTGTTTTTCAGGTACAGGAATCCAATAAAGAGTAATCCATTAAACAGTAGTGATAACATCACCATTCCTTCAATTTTTGTCATAATAATTTATTTTTAATTTAAATGTTATTTTTATTCTTTATGTGATGTATCGACAGGAATATCAGAAATTGTGATATTGACATGGGTTTTAATCACTTTCTCTCTACCAAACATTTCAACTCTTTCAACTGAGGTGTGAACATCATATGATACTTGACATGTGGTATTATCTACTACTGTTTTAATTGAAGCAAGTATTGCTTCTTGTAATTTTTGATTCATAATATAATTTTTTGTTAATAAAAAATTCTGTTTATTATACGTAACAGATATAATATATGTTACAAAGATAATCAATTATTTTAAATATTCATCAAACATTTCAATTGCTTCATCGTAATTATCAAAAATTAATGATTCATCCTGTTGAGTGGCGTAGAGTACAGATTCGAAGTCTTTATTTAAAACTTCGCTAATAACGAACCAAGCATCGACCAGAATTGTAACATTAGTTTCAGAATCAATATCATTATCATTAATTAAAAACTCTAAACCTAATTGTCTAATTTGTTCTCCTGTATATACTTTACCTTTATATTCAATCTCACCTTCTTGTTCGATTCTTAATACAAATATCTTATCTCCCTTACTTCCCCAAGCGATAACTCCATGAAAAAACATTGCGCTTATGTGGCTGTCAGAGATCGGTGATTGTAGAATTTCCATAGTGGTAGTTCTGTAGATTGATTTTAACATTTTTGTATCGTACATTGGATATATTTAAATTAAGAGTTTATTACTATTGCGTACAATGGTGTTGCGTACAATGCTTATACGTACAATGATGAGTAAAGGTTACTAAAAATAAAAACTTATTGAAAAGGATTTTGTTATCTCTTATTAATTGTCAAACATATCACTTCCCAATAAGTTCTTTACACTATTCTTCATGACAGGAAGAACTGCCCTAGTGCAACCATTTCCGTAGGACAGCAGAATAGACAACTGTCTTTGAAATTGTTGTCAATACTACCTTGCGGTTGGTTTTCTCGTGGAGAAGGGTGGAATCGAACCAACATCCCTGCGTCCAGTACACTTGCCCTTTGTGCTACTTCCCCATTGCCTAGGTTACAAACCTAGGACTTGTTCCGTGACATTACTGCCCCGGAGGTAATTGATGACCCAACAGGAGCATATTGGCTTACAGGTACTTCTCCTCATACCATCATCAGTTATTACTATTACGTAACAAAGATAATAAATGTTACAGAAATATGCAATTATTTTTTATTTATTTTCTTTGGGTTATATACCATTTCTTTATTCACACTATTCTTAATTAAAACAAATCCTTGTTTAATATAGAATCCCTGTAATCTTTTTAATTCAGAAACATCCTTCATGTACAATCTGATCTGTACATTCTGGGTATCAGCGAATTTGATCAAGTCGGACATTACTGCTGAACCATATCCTTTGTTTCTTTGTGATGGTTTAATCTTAATTAGAATTAGTTGTATATATTCTAAATTAATATCCGTACAATGCTCTAATAATAATTCTTGGATTTTGCTGTGCTTAAGTTTTAAATTAATAATCAATTCGTTGAGTACATTTTGATTTATCATAAAAAGTAATCTTAGGTATAACTAAATACATGTAATAAAAAAACCTCCTGTATAATTAAATACAGGAGGTTAAAATAATGTAGTATACTTTTAGAATCTAACTTCTGGGGTCTCCACCAAATATTGGTTCAGGGTTTTCAATGATACCTGACCAAATCGTTTGAAGTCTGTACATTGATATACCGTCTTTATTGACATCATCAATCATTTCATTGGCTTGGGATAATCTACAAATATGTTTATCGCTTATCAATCTTGGATGTACATTGCCTTTGTTATCTATGACCTGAAAACCAATTACTTCTCTTAGATAAGGGATTTCTACTTTAGTTAATTCTCCATGCTGTTGACAATCATTGCACCAGCATTCATCATCGTCATCACTATCAACTTCGGTAGATAATTCTTTTGTGTTTGCGTTCACCCACATTTGTAATTCAACATTATCGCTGTAACAATGCTGACAAACGTACAATTCTTTAGTCTTATTTTTATAGAATTGTTCTTCAATAAATTTATCAATTGTACCACCATACTTATCAATTAAAGTATAATCATAACACAATACTTGTTCTCCATTAATATTTTCTGTTGTAAAGTCATTAGGGTAATTCATCACATCATTAAGCAATGCCTCTCTCATATCACCTTTCATGATATCGATATTATATTGATCGCTAGTTACTTTATCAACAAATTCTTTAGTCATGCCTTCAGGCATATCAAAATAAATACCTTCACCTTCAACAACAATATCATAGATTGTTTCAGCCATTTCTCTGGCGAATAGTTCTTGTGGTGTTTCTAATTCTCTTTCCTCTTCTTTCTCGAAGTCATAGATACAATTCTCATTAATACCTAGTTCATCAACAGCATAGTCTTGTAAGGTATCAATAAGGTGTACAATGCCTTCAAGGTTGTTTAACATTTCCACAAAACCACCTTTCTCTGCCTCAATGGTTTCAAGAAGAGTAGCCTTTTGATTACGTAATAATGACCAATCAATGTTTTTAATAAATTCAGGAGTTTCCATAGGTAATATGTTTTTAATTAAGATTTAGTTTTAAGTAATAGTATTAATGAGTCCATTTTAGCAATATCTTTAGCTATCCATTTTTTAGTAGCAGTAATTTGTTTTTCATACCCCTTAATCCAACCTAGTTGTGTTTTAATAGCATCTTTGAGCATAGCTATATTACACTCAATTGTATCTTTTCTAGCGTTCTTTGTTATTCTGTACATTGGGTAAAAATTATTCTTTGTCAGCGGGTTTGCCATCAACCCAACATTGCTTATACGTACAATGGTACGTAAAGGTTACTAATCCAATAAGAATTCTTCATCTAATAATATCTCATCAAGTTCAGTAAGCATTTCACCAAACCAAGGTTCATATTCATCGGGGAGATAAGAATCATCATCAGAATAAACCTCAAACAACGCATCATTATCCTCTCCATCTAAATCAAATTCATTTTCAAACATTTCGCCAGTCATAATGAGTAAGCCTTTTATCGTCAATGCTTAGGACATTATTAGTTATATTTAAAAAGTTTTAATTAAAATTGTACATTGGTATTTAGTGAATATTACTAATCAGTTTCTCCAAAGTTCTTTATGATGTCATTAACCAAATCTCTCGCATCTTCAAAAGTATCACGATACCCAACCGACTCAGGACAATCACAATCGCTATATTCTTCAGTGCCTTCTCCATCGGTGTCAATTCTTTCAATCTCAATCCAAATTTTGTATTTAGTTGTCATAATTTTAATTAATAAGTTATACCTAATGCTTTAAGGTTTGTGTTCAAGATTTGTACATTACCAACACATTTCGTTTTAGAAATGCTATTTACATATGATTGCAGAATTTCTGTTTTGATTGCTGAGAGTGGTCTTTCTTGTCTGTAAAATTTGCAATTATCACTATCGGGTATACCAATCACAATTGCCGTTTCGAAGAGTTTAGCAACCCTCTTTTCGAATTTGATCTTCTCTTTAGCATTCTGCATATCATCAACCAATTGATTGATATAGGATTCCAAGTTTTGTTTATAAGAGAATGGACTGCCATCATCATTAGTAAAATCACTAACAACATCGGGTAAGGTAGCGATGTAATCTTCAAGCAATTTGATTCTCTCTTTAATCATTGCATTGTGTTTATCGCTACCCATTTTAAGGTTGTATTGGAAGTCTAAGCAACCACCATTGCCATCATCAATGACATATGTACAATAGACATCATTAATCCATACCTCGGCATTTAATCCATAGCCATCACGTCCTTGAAAGGTTTTTAGTTTCTTTAAAACTACATTTGGTCTTTCCATTTTGATTAAGATTTTTTGATTAATATTATTTATTTACTGTATTAAATATTGCCACAAATTTATCTTTAAATTCAAGTGAATTTATTGCGGAATTGAGATCGGGTTTTCTAGCACCTTGGTAACCAACATGAACCATGTACCCAATATATTCTATACATGATTTTCCGCTTTTAAATTCTTTATATCCATATTCTGCTTCATAATGCAAACCAAAACTGTCTTTAACATTTCCATTAGCGTAAAAACCAGTGCCAATCTTAATTACTTTATAGTTGCCTTCGACTACTAAACTACAAGCCAAATTAGATTTTTTAATAAATGGCTCAATTATTTTAAAATCAGCATAGATTTGATTGGTAATGAATTGTTTACCAATTTCAAACCTTTTGTCAAGTTCGGCAATTTCTTTCAAATCAATTTCTGATTGAGTAATTAATTCATCAAAGAAAGGAAAATCGCTCGGTGTTTTGGCTGTATTGTTGCTTGTTTCAAATTCTTTAAGAATTGATTCAATGATTGCATTTTGATTTACTGTAAGTGTGTTCATAATAAATGTTTTAATTGGTTTAATTATTATACGTACAATGGTGGTTAAAGGTTACTAATCTTCATCTTTAAGTAAATCCAATTCGTCAAATTCATCCAATGCTTCGCATCCATTCCAATCGTTGTACATTCTCTCCATTTCTTCAATGGGTAATGTTCTAAGGAATATAACATTGCTATCATGTGATTTATCGCTATCTGTTGAATAGACTGTGGACATTACCTTATCAATCCATGCTTCCTTTAATAACTCATCTAATGGACACGTAGAACAGTTCATACAACGATTATCAAACTCTTCATCATATTCATACTCACAGATTGAACATGGCAGTATTGGTACATGACAATTCGGACATTGCTGAACTTCGAATTTCCATTTTAATTTAACTTCATCTCCGCAGTGTGGACATTCCTCATCGGTTTTTCTCCGTATGTAATTAGTTGCCATAATATTTTAATTAAATTACTTTCACAATAAGGGTCTGAGCAAATCAATTGACCATCATAATCAATTCCATTGCCTTCACCTTCAAAACATTTCTCTCTCATGACAAACATTTGACAAGTAGGACAAAGAGTATGTACATTGCCATCTTCATCTGTAAAGATTTCACTAATCTTAACTTTTAAATTAAGATCATCTGTATCAAAATATTCACCAATGACTTCACCAGTTTCTTCATCTAATTCAGCATTGGTAGTTATTTCAATACCATCATCCCATACACTTGTAAATTTTCCTTTTTTCATTTTAATATTTTTAATTGGTTTAATTATTATACGAAATAGCCATTGCAATTGTTACATCACAATGGTTATTTTAATTTAAGGTTTCACAACGAACACACTGTTAAGTACAATATTTTCAACGTCCTTGTCAGCAATCTTTTTAAATCTTAACCCGACAACACAACCTTTTGGATCATTCACTCGGAAATCCGTTAAGTCACCATCGACAACTGGATAGCCCATAAAGGTTTCGGGCAATGCTTTACCTTTCTTAACATCAAACACTACAGCAATGTTCTTTCCTTGTTCAAGTAGTAGTTTACATAACCTTGTGTTATGACCCGAATATGAGAAGGTTAAATGATAATTTGAGACAGTATCACCCATTTTCAAATATTGTTTAGTATAGTCATAAAACTGTACTAATGGAAAATGTTGAAAGATATTTGCACCATCGATTTTAACGATTGCCCAATCAATATCACTTGTACCATTAAGACGCACACTAAAGTCATAACCAGCCTTAATTGCTTTTCTTTGTGCTTGTTGAATTTCAGCAATCATCCAATCCATAAAGAATGATCTATCCTCAAAGAATAGTTTAGATTTAACAATACGTGCGTTTTGAATGCGTTTTTTGCCATTCGAATTTAATTCCATACTTGCTCTACCACTTGTGGCTAAACAGCCTAATCTGCACTCAGGAGTGCTAAATAGGCATACGTTATAACCGCTTTGAGTTGAAGGAGCAAGGTAAATGATATAGGTTAAGTTACCACTAACCTTTTTATTTTTCATCAGCTTGGATGAAGTGTTAATACCACCTAAGTAAGATAAACCTGTTTGTTTCTTCGCTTGTCCGATTGTAGTGAAATTCATAATAATTTTAATTGGTTATTATACGAATTTTAATTTAAAAGGTTACAGAATTATTCAACCTCATCTTCAGTATCTAATTCAATTTCACCATCTAAAACTTTCTGCCAAAAGGTTTGTGCTAATTCTAAAGAACCAACACTACCTTCTTTAACATCACTACGACTTGGGATAAAGTTTCCGTAATAGTCTGTAGTTATTTTTTCTGATAATAGACATACACCATTTTCAAGCATATTCATTGCAGACCTACCAAAAGTACCTTCAAATTTCCAACACTCACCAGAGTCAATAAGTTTCTGCATTTCTGCGTAACCATAAGTCTTTTGCAATTCTGTTATTTGTTCAATTGTTATCATTTTAATTTTAATTGGTTTAACAATTATACGTAAATATTAATTAGAATGTTACAATGGTTTTAATTAAAAATCATAATTATTCTAATTTATACCAACTCTAAATAACTACACTATAAGGTAGGTGTGGATTACTCCCACCTCTCTCGAACCTCGCCTTATTATTCATTATACGAATTTAAAATAAAAATGTTACAAAAACTTTTAAACTGAAAGTGTTCGGTCTTATGAAATACTTTTAAATTAAAACTTATTTGTTAATTTTGCTTACAGATCGTAAGTTAAAATAAAAAAAGAATCCCCGATGCTTGGGTGCTATCGGGGAATTCTAAACTAACTTAAACTAACCAATTAAACCTTATATTTTATTAATTATACGTTTTTCTTTAAAAAAGGTTACAAAAAAATAACACTATATCTTACTTAAGATTAGTATCTTATGGTTGTTAATTAAAATAACTCACTTACGAATTGAAAGTTGTTCTTACTAGTTGAGGTTACTTACGAATTGAAAGTTGTTCCTACTAGTTGAGGTCACTTTCAATTCGTAAGCAAATGATGTTTTTAATTAAAATAGGATTGTAGATTATTGTCCTTAATTATTCTTTTTAATTTAGGAACATACTGTTTATCTTCGGCATAGTTCTGTTCCAAGTATTCAAAGTAATCTTCTTCTGTTTTCAATACAGAGAGGTATGTTGATGCGTACAATGCATAGTCAACTAATGATTCATTCCAATTGTCATAGTATGCGTGTTCGTTATGTGTGCCTTTAGCGATGTTCATTCTAACTACTGCTAATTTCATTCCAAAGAGATTATGATTCTCATTGAAGATTGGTGACTTGAAATAATTTGTCTCATGCATTGCTTGAGCCAAAACAATATGGGGAAATTTGAAGTGTAAACTTTTAATATCTCTAATCAATCTGTTTTGAGAAAAGGAATTATATTTGGACATTATTAGTTTGGCTTCAGATTCGTTGTAATTATCTTTAATGTTTGGTTTCATGGACATTCCTAATATTAATGAGATTAGTACAATCCCTCCAAATGTTTTCAATCCGTAATCAATCCAATTGACTTTCACGTATTGAAGTTTTTGTTTGTCATACTTGTAAAACATAATTTTAGTTTTTAATTAATACTCGTACATTGCTTATACGTATTTTAATTTAAAAAGTTACGATTGTCTTTACGACTATATTCCTTTTTAGATTTATGTGCTTTGGTTATACTTTTAAATTTACCATCATTCTCAATCTCTGCTTCACGTGAACCTCTACGTGATGCTTTAATATATGGGTCTAACTTTTTTTTCATTGTTTTAAATTAAAATAAGGTGCAGTTGCTCTGGTTAAGCAAATTCTGCACCTTTTAATTGATTGATAAATACATTGAATATATTATACGTACATTGGTACAGAAAGGT
>Ga0268283_1000195_pt1 | contig 55134 bp, 31 predicted proteins | sample saktaG_13_FD_190140 | JGI IMG/M metagenome (GOLD analysis project Ga0268283, IMG submission 190140) | Saline water microbial communities from Sakinaw Lake, British Columbia, Canada - sak_2013_06_06_36m | ecosystem: Environmental > Aquatic > Non-marine Saline and Alkaline > Saline ...
CCATCAGGCGCCAAATTAAAAGAGAGATCAACAGAATCAAGCCCAACACTTCGATGCGCTCAGGCTTTTTCAGAAAGATGCTATTGACGATCACCGGATCTTTTAGAAAACTAAAGTTCTTCTCGATACCGTTTTGCTCTTTGTAGAGTTGCAGGAGCTTATCGGCTGGCCATTCCTTGATCTCTTGGTCCGTGGACAGGTTGGTGAGAAGGACAAAGCAACCAGCTTCAAGGCGTAGCGGCTTAACCGCTTGATCGTTCTCTTCGATTTTGTAGCTGAGAATGTACTGGTAACCCTGCGGTACGCGGGGCTGACCATTAGTTGGGCGGCCGCGTCCGTACTTGGCTTTTTCCTCGATCTGGATCTGCAGGGTGTGATATCCGCTTTTGGCAACGGCATGCAGTTTTGAAGTGGCCTCTTGAGCATCGTCTCTGCAGAAGAAGGGTTTTGCGGCCGTATCCTTGCAGAGTTTCTCCAGTTGCTGGCGCTTGACTGCAAGTAGCCGATCGATGCGCTTATGGCGCCGTTTGTCATGGACACTGGAGTGCAGAACAATGGCACGGTAGTTGTTTTCATACAACTGGACCTGAGTGTCAAAGGCCTTGTAGTATGCAGGCGGTCGTTTGGCGCTACCGCTGGATTCGGCCAAAGTGCCGATATGGATCCATTCATTTGTTGCCACAGCCTCCTGGATCACTCTTGAACACTCGCTGTAGTTGGCAGGCAGGCGACTGATGACTTTGAGATTTCTCTGTCTGGACTTTTTTAGATTGTCTTCTGTGACATAGGCCGCATCGGCCACGTAGATAAAAGCACCCGGCTCAAGGCCGTGTTGAGCCATGTGTTTTCCGATGTTTGAGAGCAGTTCGTTGTTGAGAGTCTTATCTGAAGAGTTGCCATTGTGGCAGGCGCCCAAAAGTGGGATGTTACGTTCTACGCAGAGCATGGAGACCACAAACTGTTTCAAATCGGGCCGTTTGTCCTTGCTGTGTCCGTAAGTGAGTTCAAATGGCGGGTCTTGGCAATCATAATCACCATAGACAGTGATGGAAGTGGTATCAAAGTGAAAGCAATTGGTTTGGATTTCAAAGACATCCAGGGCGTTCTGAATGATCTGAGCATAAATCTTCTGGGTGCCGGTCTCATAGATTTGATCCATCGCCCGGCCCACGTTGTAATCGGCAAAACACGCCGGATCAACCTCTGTGCCCAGTAGTAGCTCACTATCCTTTTCATCAAAGAACTCCTTGAGCCGGTAGAGAGGACTACGGCCCGAAAGTGTATCAAGTACCATGGCTAAAACTGTTAGACCTGGTGAGATTTCCATTTGGCTACCGACCAATTGGTCGATAGTATCCACCAGGTTGATCCGCTTGGCAAAGTGCTTAATAATAGGAAGGTGCCTGGCTTCGGTGTAGATCGGTTCCTCAAGAATGTGCTCTGACATTGTTGCTCTCCATCGCTATGTGTTAACGGTTGAGAGCAGTGTATCAGACTAGTAAAAGAATGTCTAGTTATATTAATTAGTTATAGATATCGCTTGGTTAAGCTACTTTTTAGGCTATTTTTAGGGAAGGAAAAATAGACCGAGCAAGCCTTCAGGTGGGTGCGGAAAGTAAGATATATAACGCAACCCAAGACAATTGTCCCGAACGCTGGAGCCGTGCTACTCGCAATTGGCAGCACGAACAAGTGGTTAAAGGTCCCTCGCTATTTCTGATAAGCCGCCCATGCTAAACAGTGAGGAGCCCTATTAGTGAAGATGTTGGCGAGCTGGATGAAATACCCTTTTAGCGTGGATGCCATATATAGTGGTGTCAGGAGTCAAGTGCATACCCCAGTTAATAATTTTACACAATAAAGTTGACAGTACTGCCGGTTTGGGGTAACGAAGACAAAATTGATTGGCGGCCACGGGGGCTCGTTTTTTACGCAAGGCTAAATAAACGATTTTTATCCCATCATCAACTCACTATGAAGAAAAACCTACCTGCTCTTATTTGTCTGACCATTGGTATCCTTTTGGTGGCTTCTCATTTTCTGCATTTCGGCAAGGGAAGCCTCAGTCTTTCAATTAAAAAAGCCGATTACATTATGCCCTCGGCATATAAGGTCTATGCAAATCCGGAGACGCTGAGCGGCGAATATTATCTTTTTAAGATGCTGATAAAGAATGACGGCAAAAGTCCTCTACATGATGTGAAGGTCTCCTACAGAATACCAAATTATATTGACTGGATCGATCTGGAGAAATTCCCGAAAATCTATCCCGGTCAAAACGTGGTGGCAAGATGCTATCCTCAGTTCAAGGATGATATCGTCAACAAGATGACGCAGTCGCAGGAAAAAGTGGAAATAAAGATCACATACAATGGCGATCAGTCCATAAATGAAGAATACTCATTTAAGGTGCTGGGGCGTAATCAGTTTGCCTACACGGATCTTCCCGTTGAAGAAATTGCCAGTTACCCTGATCTATTCCGGAACAGTCAGTTGTTGGGATGCCTTGTCACACCACAGGATCCCATCATAAAATATTACACGCAACAGATGCAGGAAAAAGTCATGAAGGGCGAAGCCGCATCCGTGAGCAATAAGTCGGAAGACGCAGTAAAATTTTTGTTAGGGGTTTATGAATCCACTTATTTAAGCCATATGGTGTATAGCGGTACGGAAGGCATACCCCAGAAGCTGGGCGATATTAATTCGATGGTGCAAAGTATACGCTTGCCTCGTGAAGTTGCAACCGGCAATACAGGTCTCTGTATCGAGCTTTCCCTTATGTACGCTAGCATATTAAAGTCCGCAGGTCTTCACCCGGTCATATTCATGGTTCCCGGTCATGCCTACCCCGGTATTTTGGTTAACGGCGAGTATTATGCGATAGAGGCTACAGGGATTGGCGGAGAAGGTCTGGGAGGTCGCCTCAGCCCGAAAGATGCACTCCAGGCGGGCATGAAGGAATTGAAGGAATGTTTGCAAAACATGCAGGCCGGTGACGCCCGCTATTCAGTGATTGACATAGCAGAACTGGAAGCAAAAGGCGTCGTGCCAATGGAGTTGAAAGATGATGATTTTTTACGGAAGAAGGTTGACGAAATTGCCCTGAGATTCAGCGCCGGCCGGAAATACGATCCAAACCAGAAAGATAAACAAAATCCAAAAGATGGCAACAATAGTGAGGACGATGGTACAACAAATACGTACACCGGTGCGGTTACATTCAACTATCCTGCAGGATGGGGACGATACGATCATCCGATGAGGCAGAAACCCCATCTTATTTCTGTGATTGGTCCCAAGGACGGCTCTATTGAAATCGATGTAGTCAGCATTACGGGATCACAAAACAGCAATCAGGCTATTGAATATATCAAGCAGCAGTTGCAAACCAGTGGCATGCGCATGCAGTATAAACTGGTGAACAGTAACAACGGGTATGATTACTATCGTGGGACTACTACAACAACCAATAATGTGAACTTTAAATGGATAGGCGTGTTTCGTACTTCAGAAAACGGGCATGACGGGGTTTTTATCGGCAGTACCCGTTTCTCTCAAACTGAAGACCTTCTCAATTCAATACTAGCAACCGTCCGGTAAAAACTTATGAAAAAAATAGGAATTTTCATATATATAGTGCTCTTTTCTTTGAGTTCTTTTTCACAAATTTCCGCAGGGGAAATGATAAAGCCTAAAAAACTTATGGTAAAATGGGAACTGAACGCCCTGGGGGATGCACGCGTAGAAGCCAGTACCGTATTGGATGCGGCAGGTTGGGACTATTATAAAAAAACGATCGGCAACAACCCGGATGTTTTGAAAAGGCAGATGGAAAGGACGTTCCCGGGATATTATCTGCTGAATTTCAATTATAAAGATGATGCGATGAACCGCAGCTGGACACTTTCTTTTGATGTACTCGGCTTAAGTAAAATAAATTCAAAAGGTTTATGGACGGTGGATTTGAATTCAAAAGATCCTGACGTCACAAAACTCACTGATCACAATTATGTAGTTACATCCCACTTTTCCGGACAAGGTTCTTTGTTGCAGGAAATTGATTATGTCAATTTCCCTGCCGCTGCATCTGATATAAAACAGGAGAAGAATACGTTCGGCAAAGCCATATTCACGTATTCACTCACGCCCGGTGGCGGTTTTAGCCAATGGCTTGTATTCGCTCTCGGCGTTATATTTATGATAGCAGGCATTTTGATGCTTGTACTCAATACCTTAAGGCCGGCTCAGAAAACGGATAGCCTGGCACATTAACTCCACTCGTACCGCTCAGGCTGAACCAATCCTGCATGACGCATTGGGCATTTGTTCTGATATACGACATCTTGACATCACAGATTCATGCCAGCAGCGTATCTGTCCGGTGATCGACATCAATGAATCGACGGCATGCATTGAGCATTCATCGGCCGTCCAAGAGCCATCAGCCTCAACAGCAAAAAATCAACCCTCCTCAAAATTCAATGCAAAGCCACGGGACAGTCATGGATGGGGAAACCACCTACAGCGGCAGGATAACGGGAATTGTGATCATGTTCCTGGGGCTCTCCTCAATAGCTGCGAGAATTGCTATGTTTTTGTCGCCAGTGATCGGTTGATGGCTTACATCTTCATTGGCCTGCCTTGTCTTTCCCTGGGTTGTATTGAACTGCTCTCAGGCTATGCGACTTACATTCCGCACCCTCTACATCACCAAGCGGAGTATTTTTTAGCCTTGCTAAGGATCTATGAATATTTTCAATGTTAGTCCCAATGCTGTGAGATACTCGATGTGTACCGGTTTCAGTGCTCGTGCCAGTTTACGTTTCCGGCCCTGCTTAACGAGCAATACGGTCGAGAACTTTGTAGTCATCATAAAAGCAGTTGGCTTGTGGGTGGGACGATCTTTCCAACCGGTCAGCCCGTTACTATGGATCTTTCAGAAAGCTAAAGTTCTTCTCGATGCCGTTTTGCTCCTTGTAGTGTTGCAGGAGTTTATCGGCCGGCCAGTCCTTGATTTCTTGCTCAGTGGACAGATTGGCGAGAAGAACAAAGCAGCCGGCTTCAAGGCGCAAAGGTTTAACCGCTTGATCGTTCTCATCGATGTTAATGAATCTTGAACCTTTTTAGATTGCAAAATGCGACCTCTTTCTTGACAACGACCGCGAATGACAAAAAACTCATGCGCCACCAAATCTGCTTTTCAAGCGTAGAACAAAATTACCGTGAGCGTTAATTCGTTTGACAGAACAGACAACTTTATCATAGGGTATTTTTGGATGAATGGGTCAGGAAAGTGAATGATACCATACGTATCCTTAAAGATGGCCGCACTCAAGAATATATGCAAGTATGGTTGATATTTCAAAGCGGGTCACCCATACAATACAGCGATGAACCACAAATATTTTATGGAAAGGGGATAAAGATGCTAAAAAAATTGTCTATGCTTATCAGTTGGTTTATTCTTGCCTTACCCATGCTGTCTTATGGTTTTGATTGCAGCAAACCGGATTTTGGCGCCCGTTTGGATGATATCAATAAGGATGGATATTTCATTAAGTATATGGAAAAGGAAGGAATATCCTATTATAATTTTACCGGCCCATGTCGAGTGGATGGGCATGCAAGTTTTAATGGTTCTCTGTCATATGCATTTATTGATAATCAGCTCTATGCCAGAATTTCCAGAGTGCTTGAAAAGCAAAAAACACCTGAAGAGATCTTGAAAATACTGGAAGTCATTATTCCAAAGCAACTGGCAATGGACCCATCAGTTCCATATCAGACAAAGCAGGATGGTGACTGGAAGATATACCAATGGTATAATGAAAAAACCAAAGTGAAATATAAAGCCAAATACAACGTCAAAACAGGAGAGGGAAGAGGGGCTTTCTATTATGAACCCCTTCGAGCCAAACTAAAAATCACAGATATTTCTGCTGACCCGGTAGAATTATCGAATTAATTCCAGAAGATTTCGTCATAAGCAGTTGAACGGAAGCAACTGTAAACCAGGAGGAATGCAGAGATTCATCCGATAGCGATGTTTCATAGAAACAGACAGAACGGCCTTGAACACCGTTCTGTCCTCTGATAGATGTGCCATGGCTATGCCGTATCCCATCGGAAAAAATAATGGCTATTAAATCTGCAATTTGATGAACTGGCTGAAATTATGGTCATTGTCGGTCTGATTCGGTCGTTCATTGGCAATATGTAACGAAGATGGACGTTTCCTCATTCGATCCGTTAACTACCTACCCGAATCGCTATCATCCTTCCGGTAATCAACCACAAAACTATTCTCCATTTGCCACCATCTTTGCAACCGGATCCAATTGCGGTTTTGGATAAATAAAACATAACTGTTACTATCTCTGGAAGCAATGATGGGGCTGAGGTGTTAGAATGTCAATTTTGTTGGATGAAAGCAATATATTACAGGGACCGAATATAATTATGATAGCGGGTACAAAAGTAGATAAACAGAGACTGAACGATCTGATTGAAAAGGAAATTAAAGTCGCTGACCAATGTATCCGATTTTTCGAATTAATCGGAGTAAAACACATTTTTGGGATTCAGTCTTCTTCGAACTTGCCATTGTATGATGCGCTGTGCACCTCTAACATCAAGTTAATAGTACCCAAAAATGAGGCCGGAGCAGGTTACTCGGCTTCCAAATATGCAGGTGTATCCGGAAAACTGGGAGTTTGCTTATTGGCCGGTACGGTTGGACTTAGCAACGCCATTGGCGGAATTGGGGATGCATTTGTCAACAAACATCCTGTCCTGATTATCTCCGGAAGTCCCTGTAGGGCACGTCTGAACCGTGGCAGCATTCAAAATCTGGATACAATTTCTATTACTAAATCCATTACGAAGCATAGTTACCTGGTAAACAGAGAAGAAGATGTTTTACCTGAACTTTTAAAAGCTTCAGTTATTGCGACGACCCCTCCTTATGGACCGGTACATATATCGATACCTGTGGATATACAATGCTGTACTGTGTTAAAAGTGAACAAGTTTACGGTAGAGATTGATACCACTCCCGCTTATGACCGATTGGCTTTAGACGCTGCAATCGATCTCATTGACAGTGTCAATGAGGGAATTATCTATACAGGTAATGGAGCCAAAAAATATTCTTCCTTGATAAAGGATCTTGTCCGAAAATTGGGTTGGCCCGTTATTGCCACCCCCCGTGGAAAAGGTATCCTTGAAGATGATTTTGAATTGTACTTTGGCAATTACGGAATGTTTTGTGCTGATTTCACCAAACAGTTTGTAGAGAATTACAAGCCTGATTGTCTGTTGATACTTGGAACAAGTCTTAAAGAAGTCAGCATTACCGATTTTGATGACATATTATTAAAAGACAAAAAAATAATTCATATCGACTATGACAAAAAAGAACTGAACAAGGTATTTGAGGTGGATATTCCGGTTTATTTTGATCTGGGCATGGCACTTCCCGCCATGATTTCAGAATGTCATCCAAAGCCACAGGTTTCTTTTCAAAAAAAAATATTAAACCAGCCCTACAAAAAAAATCACAGCGGTGTTTCTGTCAGATATTTTCTGGAACAACTGCCTGAATATTTCCCAAAAAAATCAATTATTCTTGCGGATATCGGCGAGTTTATGACATTTGTATTCAAGTACCTACCAATCAAAGAAGGCTTGTATTTTGATATCAGCACAAACTATGCAGCAATGGGAAATGCGGTGGGTGGATCACTGGGAGCGTGTTTGTCTCTTCCTGATTACCAGACCATTGTAATTACAGGCGATGGCGGGTTTTTCATGAATGGCATGGAAATATTGACTGCATATGAATACGATCTTCCCATTATTTACGTCATCATTAACAATGCCATGCTGGGATTTGTGGCCAATGGCCAAAAAGCTCTGATGGGCAGGATAAACGACCATTCGATGCAAAAGAGAATCGAACTTGCGGAAATGTTCAAAGCAGCCGGAATTCCCGGGTTAACCATAAGGGAGAATGAGGATCTGCCCCAAATTCCGGGATTCATATCCGGATTGACTGGTCCATGTATCATTGAACTTGTTACTGATAATTCAGAACAATCTCCAATGATGGACAGGCTTTTGATGCTTAAACAGATATATGATGCATGAAATAATCAATTGGGTGTAAATATAGGTCGTGTACTGAAGTGTATTTACAAATAAGTGTACTAAGAACAAAACTCAACAATAGTTATCCAATTCTTGGCTTTTGGGCGATCCGGAAATATTAAAAATACCTTGCGTATCCTTAAAGATCTTACAAAACAGCGATGAGCTTTTTGTTATTTGCGTGCGGCCGGGCAAGGTCGCGTGTTTAAGTGGGTGCGAATCCCACTCCGGAAGGAATAGCCAGCCACCGGGTAGCGAGTTCTTGGACAAAGTGGGGTAACCCATGAGTTAAGCGTAGAACAGCGAGACGGCAGGCCGTAAGCCGCAAGGCTGAAGTTATTGAGCCCCGAAATACAAATAAACACGGAAAGGATGACGCTTTGTAAATGGCGGAAATCAACATGAAGCCGGCGTAGAATGGCGAGTCGGTGGAGCTTTCTCGGGGTCTGAGAGCATGGCATGCTGAACATAGTGAACACGTGGTAACCCGGGAGGCCCTGGAACCCCTTGCATGGAAGCGAGTATGCCTGACAACTGATAATAAAGGGAGAATGGCAAACGGGATTCAGGGAGTCGGATGGCGCCGTAGTACCGGTGAAGGCGGGTAATGCCGCTGGAGGAAAGGGCGCCACATCATTACAACCGTTGATAAGGAGACATGAACTGTGCTCAGCAACAGTGAGAGCGTGGAAACGAAATTGCAGCGGATAGCCGAAAAGGCCCGCAAGGAGCCGGATTGTCAGTTCACCAGCTTGTTTCACCTGATGGACATGGAGCTTTTGCGGGGATGCTTTGAGGGGCTGAGGAAGGATGCCGCCTCGGGTATCGACAGAGTCACCAAAGAAGAGTACGGAAAGGATCTGGAAGGCAATCTGTACAGGTTGGTTGAGCGGTTGCACAGGATGTCGTACATTCCGCAGCCGGTTCTCAGGGTGTACATTCCGAAGCCGGGAAGCACGAAGCAGAGGCCGCTGGGGATTCCTGCCCTGGAAGACAAGCTGGTGCAGTCAGGGCTTGTTCGGATACTGGAGGCGATCTATGAGGGGGATTTCATAGAAGACTCCTATGGATTCCGGCCGGGACGCGGTTGTCACGATGCACTGCGTACGCTGAGCCTGGAGGTTGAAGGTGGTAGTGTTCATATCATCGTAGAGGCTGACATCAAAGGGTTCTTCGATAATGTTCAGCACGACTGGATGATGGAGTTTTTGGGCCACCGGATAGCCGATAAGCGGGTGCTGCGCTACGTGAAGCGATTTCTGATAGCCGGGATACTGGAAGATGGGGTGTTCAGAGCAACGGAAGAGGGCTCTCCGCAAGGGGGGAATATTTCGCCAATGCTTTCCAACGTCTATCTTCATTATGCTCTTGATCTGTGGTTTACACGGCTGTTCGTCAAGAGTTGTGAAGGCCGGGCGCGTCTGATCCGCTACTGTGACGACTTTGTGGTCTGTTTTCAACGAAAGAGTGACGCGGTGCGGTTTCGGGCGGAACTGGACGTACGGCTTGGCAAGTTCGGCCTTGAAGTTGCGGCCGAGAAAACCAAGATCCTGGAGTTTGGTCCACTGGCTGAACTGAAAGCAAAGGCCAGAGGTGAGAAGTCCCAGACGTTCGACTTTTTGGGGCTGACGCACTTTTGCAGCCGAACGCTGAACGGTAGACGTTTCCGAATGAAGCGTAAAACCTCGCGGAAGAAGTTCAAGGCCAAACTGATTGCATTCAAGGAATGGTTGAAGAAGAACCGTACACTGCCTACTCCGGAATTGATGAAAACGGCTGCCGCGAAGATGAGGGGGCATTTTGCCTACTACGGGGTGACAGACAACTCGCAGGGAATCGCTCGATTCGACCACGAGATCAGGAAACTGCTCTTCAAATGGCTGAACCGCCGAGGGAAAAGGGGATGCATGTCCTGGGAGAAGTTTGCGAAGCTCTTGGAAAAATATCCCCTGCCGAAGCCGAGAATTATGGTGAATCTGTTCGCTACAAGGTGAATGTATTGATGAGGAGCCGTGTGCGTAAATAGCGCCAGCACGGTTCTGAGAGGGGCCGGGAACGATGGCGAAAATAGGATGATGAGCGGATGACACGTAGTAGCCGCGTGCGGCAAGGCGTCTGTGAAAGTTCATATGGTGCGCTTCTCTTATTTTCTAAATTGACCCGGTCTACTCGACAGATTCAACACACCGAGAATTTAGACTTTTTGATACTTTTTTCAAAATGGATACTTATCATGCAACGAGTACCAATAACAGTTGTTCTGTTAATCTTTTTGGTATCACTCTCCACTTTTGCCGGTGATCCAAAATCTAATAATAAGTTAATCAGCGCTGCAGAAGAAGGTAACGTGCACCTCGTCAAGGAGTTTCTGGCCAAAGGTGCCGATGTGAACGCAAAAGACAATCAAGGTTACACAGCCTTGATGTGGGCTGCTTATAACGGCCATATTGATGTTATCAAGGAGCTTCTGCTCAATGGCGCTGACGCGGGTGCAAAAGACTATAAAGGTTACACTGCGTTGATGTGGGCGGATGAGCAAGGCTATACAGATATAGTTCAATTGTTAAAAAAAACGGGCACCGTTGCCCAGACATCTAATAAATCGACCGGTTGGAGCTCACACTCAGATCCGAAAGGCTTTTTTTTGAAGAAACCTACAGGATGGAATGTCTCAAATGATCCACAGACCGGTCGTATAGTGATTCAGGGGACACAGGGTGAGCGTGTAGTGATTTGGCCGATGTTCATAGAACAGCAGCGGCTGGATGGGCGCGGCGCAGCAGTTGTAATTCAGCAGCTTGCTCATAATGTCGATCCCCAGTTGCCATGGGGCACAGCTGAGGTGTCTGGTAATTTTGTTTGTGTCGTGGCAAGACTCCCACAACGTATCGGTGCGACGCTAATGACATGGGAATCGGTGCAGAATGGCACTTCGCTATGCATGTATTCACTGGCTGCCCCTCCCGATATTTATCACGGCTCGGTGGATACATTTTCTACGATACTCGGCAGTTTTCAAATCGTGAAGGAGCAGGTGGGGAACGGCCCAAGTGGATCGATGGAGGCTATTGCAACGGCAACAGCAACCAGTTTCGTCAACTGGTCGGATCCGCACGAAGGCGCGTTCAGCGTGTCGGTCCCTCAGGGATGGAAGGTGACTGGCGGGGCTTATAGATTAAGCGCTACAGATGTTCGTATGAGCGTGATTCTGGTTTCATCTGACGGAAGGGTTCGTGTGGCTGTAGGCGATTCAAATGTGGGTACATTCACTCAGCCCAATCAGATGTTCTACAAGGTAGGGCTAAAGGAAGGATCGATGACGCGCCTTGGGGACGGAACACCACTGCAGATCCGCATGTTGATTTCGGGCCAGCAATTTGCCAGAGAATATGTTGAAGGTTTTGTGAGAAAAATTTGTCCGGACCTACGCATCTCGTCTAATAATATGCGCTCGGACCTGACAGGAGTTTTCCTCCAGCAAGCACGTGCCGAAGGCATTATCAATGGCAAACTCAGTGCTGGCGATGCTTCTTTCGTCGGAAGTCTTAACGGGAATGAAGTCAGAGGCAGCTATGTTGCCGCAACTTGTCTTCCATTTCCTGACAAGGGTCAGTTATGGTACGTTTATCGCCTATATGGCTACCTTGCACCGCCGGAACGGCAACAGGAAGCAGACATGATCTGCAAGCATGTGGTTGATTCATGGGCCGTCAATCCACAGTGGCGTACAAAGGAAAAACAGATAGCAGCGGCCGCTGTTCAAGCAGACAATATTCGATCTCAGCAAATCCAACAGCGTGCTCTCCAGGCAATAGCCGAAGATCAAAGACAGACTTCAGATATGATATCGAAGTCATATTGGCAGAGACAGAAAGTGTACAACGAGATATCGCGAAAGCGAGAAAATTCAATCCTTGGTACTGTAGATGTCGTGGATCCGGGCAGCCATTCGCAGTATAAAATAACCTATAACTCTGACTATCACTGGATGGACAATCAGGGAAATATCGCTGGAACTCAAACGCACACTTCACCCGGTGTTGGCTGGCGGAAGATGATCGACCTGCCATAGACATCCGAATTCAGCAGTATCGGAACAAGCCAATACGAAGAGCCTGATTGAACAATCGAAATCCGAGACTGAAGTATTCAGAATAAATTGGGTTGTTGATACGTCCGAAAGACGCAGCAGCACATTTGAAATGTTTTGACGACCGCCGGTCAGTTCGACTATGGTTAATGATACCAGAAATATACATGAATAAAAATCCGAAAAAAATTACTTTCTGATAATGCAAGTATGGTTGACATTTCAAATATGGTTCCTCAGTAGTTCAGATAGGTCACCCATATAAAACAGTGATGAGCCAAAAAAGAGTTCGCCAATTGTGTATTCGATTCGCTCGGTGCTGCCATCGCTCAAGTCGCTCTGTCGTAAGGAGGCATTTCATTGAAAGATAAACCGACTGTCCTGCTGGTCGAGGACAACCCCGTCAGCCTCAAAGTTATCGCCGCTACGTTAGCGAAACAGGGCGTTCAAGTGACAGCGGTCGTCAGCGGGAAAGAGGCCATCGAAGCAGTCAAACAGAACCCCTACGACCTGATCTTCATGGATATCGAACTGCCCGGCATGAACGGAATGGAAACCACAAAAACAATTCGGAAATGGGAGTCCTGTCGATCAGACCCTCACACTCCGCTGACCATTATTGCCATGACAGCACACGAAAGCGAAGAAACCGGACAGGCCTGTATCAACGCGGGTATGGATGCCGTGGAAACAAAGCCCCTTCGTCCCGAGAAGCTCAAGGAAATATTGGAGAACCTGTTCATAAAGGAGCCGTTTGAAAATACCAGCGTATCTTCTCACATCATCAGCTTGCTGGAAAAAGAGAAGTCTTCTGTTGAGCCGGAAAAAGGGCTTGAATCGGAAGTGCGACATTTGATGATCTTCATGTTGGGAAAAGAAAAGTACGCCCTTGACATGAAATACCTGAAAAAGGTCATGTGGGCAAAGAATATTACACGGGTTCCCGGACTGCCGCCCCATATCCTGGGAATCATCAACATCCGGGGTGAGATTATTTCCGTAGTCGACATGAAAATGCTCCTCGGCCTTTCCTATGAGACCGCCGAAAAGCCGTCTATCATGATCACATCAGCTCATGGCATAGAAACAGGGCTTCTCGTAGATAGTGTCGATGCGATTATCGACCTGCCTTCCCTGTCTATTGACCCGCCCATGATCACTTTTGAAAAAGAGTATCTCGATCTTATTGACGGTGCAGCCAGGATGGATGAAACGTTTCTGATCGTTTTGAATTATGAAAATATCGTCCAATCTGAAATGATGGATATCCATAAGAAATAATGGCCATGAAAAGTCCGAAAGAAAACAGCGAATTCGCGGTCCAATCGTTTGAATTCATCCTGTTCAAGGTGGCCGATTTTCTTTTCGGGGCGCCGGCCGAACAGGTATCCAGGATTCACAGCGGGGAAAAGTTCAAACGGGAAGAACTCGGCCAGACGCCGGTAGACCTGGGAAAGGCATTTTATGTGCTGAAAGAAACAGCTGTTGCCCGTCCCTGCCTGTTGGAAGTGAAGACCGGAACCGGCATGAAGTTCTTTGAAGTAGATATGGTGGAAGGGCTCACAAGGCTGGATCTGTCACAGGTACGGAAGCTGCCGCCTCTGATCGCATCGCTAAAGGCAAATCGTTCTTTCTGGGGGCTGGCGTTGATCGGAAACCGAATCGCCTGCCTCGTGGACCTTGAAACCCTCGAAATGGGCGAGAAATAGCCCGTATGGAATTATAGACAACAGCGAGGCTAATTGAAATGAACGAATTACAGAAGAAAGTCGGTCTGAACCAAGCCATTTTTTTCCTGGCCGTAGTCATTCTCCTGGGCATTCCCTACATCCTGTTTACCCTTGAGATGACCCCCGAACAGCTCACGCATGTTTTGATCATTTATGCATGGGAGGGCGTCCTGTTCGGCGTGCTCTGTGTACTGCTGCCCATGAGATGGGTTCGAAACCTGACGAACCCGGATCAAAATCCTGAATCGCAGCCAGAGACATCGGCTCACTTGGAACGGTTTATCGCACAGGCTTTTCGTTTTCCCCAGAAAGTCGCCCTGACCGTTTTCTTCCTGATTCTTTTCGCCTTCGCCATAGGTGTCCTGCAGGTTGTACTCTTTGCCCATTTCAACTTTACCCAATCCTGTGAGGCGGTTATCGTAGGAATAATTATTGCGCTGACCTACGCCATCTGCTGCTTTCTGAACAATGAGCGCATCATAGCGCCTTATCTGGCAGAGATGCTCCATACAAATGCGTCGGTTCCGCCGCCTGCAGTATTCTCTATTTTCAATAAGGTTATGGGCGTGTGCATCGCCATCATGATCGTAACCATCCTGTTTTTGGTGAGCGCCGGTTACTCACATTCAACAAAGATCCTGGGCAGGGAACTTGCCGTTGATAGCATTCGGGAGTTGATGAGGCTTAATAACCTGTTGAATGAAACCCCGTTTGCAGGGGAACCCACTGAAAAAGAGACAAAATTCCTCAAATCCCTGGAAACCGGTGAAAATGAGCGGTTTTTTATTCTGGAAAGAACGGGTGCCGTACTGGTAGGCAAACCGGATCAGAGCTTACCACTGGAAGGGACCAATAACCGCATTGATCTTTTTAGACGATTATCACAGGAATCCACCTTTCGAGATATCCTGCGGAATCTGATCTATTGCGGGGTTCCATTAAACAATGTACAGAAGATACTGGTAAAGGTCATTGACTTTGGAGGAGCCAGGGAGGACGGCATGTCCCTACTGAAGACAACAGCCCTGATCTCAGTCCTGATTTTGATTGTGGCTTTTTTCCTCAGCTATGGTCTTGCAGCCAGCGTTTCGAGGCCTATAAAAGATCTGGAAAGGGCGGCAAAGAGGATTGCAGAAGGGGAGCTGGGGTCCAGAACCAATACCTTCAGCGGGGATGAAGTAGGGGCGCTCGCTTACAGCTTCTCCATTATGGAGTCATGGCTGAACAGGGTCATCGGGCAGGTCAAAGATGCCGTAATGCATATCAGCTCTGCCAGCAATGAAATCGCAGCGGCATCGGAACAGCAGGCTTCAGGGGCAGCGGAGCAAGCCGCAAGTGTTAGCGAGACGAGCGCCACGGTTCAAGAACTGTCTGCCACCGCGCGACAGATTGCTGAAAACAGTGAAGCCCAGGCGGGAATGGCCGAATCGACATTGAAGAACGCAGAGGAAAGCCAGTTGGCTATGGAAAGAGCCGCCGGAGTAATGAAGGATATCCGGCAAAGGACCGAAGCCAGCGCCAGAAAAATCATGAAGTTGGGAGAAAAATCACAGAAAATTGGAAAAGTTTTAGGCATCATCAACGACATCGCCGCAGAAACCAAAATGCTTTCCCTGAACGCCGCCATAGAGGCCAGCAGGGCCGGAGAAGCCGGAAAAGGATTTTCGGTGGTTGCGGAGGAAATACGGAAACTAGCGGAAAACGTCGTGAAATCAACGGGTGCAATCGAAGAAACGCTTCAGGAAATTCGAGGGGCCGCCAACATGTCCGTTATGGCGGCTGAAGAAAGCGTCAAGGTGGTTTCCTCCGGGACAGTTGAACTGGACAAAGTGAAGACGGCTCTGCAAGAGATCGTCTTTCTGGCCGAACAGGCAACGGACTCCGCCAAGCAGGTTTCCATCGCGACAAGCCAGCAGAAAGTGGCCAGTGAACAAACGGCCGCAGCCATGCGGGAAGTCTCGGAAGTTACCCGGCAGATGGCATCCGCTGCCAGCCAGACGACAGTTTCGGTACAGGGACTGCAAAAGTTAGCCTCGGAACTGAAGGACCTGGTGTCCATTTTCAAAAATGTATCGTAATGATCACGATCAATGTCATTGACTTGGGGCAACTCCGCATTTAGAAATTTATGAGGGAACAATGAGCGAACTGCAAAAAAAAGTGGGATTACATCAAGGACTGTTTTTCCTGGCAACCGTAGGGGTTCTCTTTGTCCCCTATCTCCTGCTCACCCTTGAGATGACATGGGAACAGATCAAAACCCTTTTTATCATTTATGCATGGGAGGCCCCTTTTTTTGGCTTCATCTGCATTTGGATGCCCATGCGATGGGTGGACACCCTTTCCCTTGAAGACGAAAACCCCGGGGGTGATTCATCAAAATCGATGTCTCAGCTTGAAAAAGTCCTTTCCTTGAGTCTTCGTTTTCCCTTGAAAATTTCCTGGGTCATGTTAGGCATTTTGATCTTCGGCTTCGCCATTGGAATCCTGCAGCTAATTTTATTTGCTGATTTCGACCGTGTTCAATCCATCCAAGCTCTCATAATCAGCATCATGATTTCCCTGGTGTATTCCGTGTGCTGCTTTTTCAATAACGAGAGGATTCTTGCCCCTTATTTGGGTGATTGGGTCAGGAAATTCGGAATGACGGATCCTCCAAAAGTGCTTTCGCTCTTCAGTAAAATCCTGCTTGTTTCCCTGTCCATCATGCTGGTAACCATTCTGTTTCAGTCAAGCGTCTCCTACAGCCATTCACAACGAATCATCGAAGACCTCTACAAGGAAAACAGCAGGCAGGAACTCCTTGGTTTGAAACGCCAGCTTAAAGACCAGGCGGAAAATTCTGAAAGCGACGCATGGAAAAAAATAGTGACCGAAGCCGCCAGCAGGAATGGCGAGGCCGTATTTTTACTCCACAGAAATGGCAAAATCATCAGCAATGAAAAGGCTCCCATCCTGGATTCCACCAACACGGAAGCATTCAAGTCCATTTTCATAAATCTTATGAATGGGCCTGCGGGAACCCTTAGTAACTCTTCTCACGAGGACATAAAGGGGCAGAAAATCTATGTTGCCATCCCTACCGGAGACACTGACTGGCTGATGGTGAAAGTCTTCAGTTTCGCATCGGTCAGGGACAAAATGACCTCTTTTCTGGTCATCACGCTGCTGTCCTCCCTTGTGGTCCTGATTGTGGTGCTTTATCTCAGTTACCGGCTGGCTGAAAGCGCTTCCGAGCCTGTCCGGAAACTGGAAATTATTGCAGGTAAGATTGTGGATGGCGAACTATCTTTTCCTGTCAATGTGGTGAATGGCGACGAAATAGGCGCACTGTCCTTCAGCTTCTACAAAATGCAAAAGGAACTCAACAAGCTGGCGAACCAGGCCAACAGCATTGCCATGGGCGATCTGACTTCACAGGTTGAATTCAAAGGAGTCCTCGGAGAAGCCTTTAATCAGATGAGAATCAATCTCACGGAAATTATTGTTCAGGTAAAAGAGGCCATTTTGCAGATGGGAACGGCCTGCAACCAGATCCTGGCTACCGCCGAAGAGCAGGCATCAGGCGCATCCGAACAGGCGGCCAGTGTGGGTCAGACAACCGCGAGTCTTGAAGAACTCTCCGCAACGGCCGGACAGATTGCAGAGAGCAGCCATATCCAGGCCGGCATGGCCGAATCCACTCAGGAAAATGCCGAAGAAAGCGCCCAAGCCATGGCGGAAGCTGCAAAACTGATGGATAGGATTCTTCGCCAAACGGAGACCGGCGCTGAAAAGATTATGTCTCTAGGAAAAAAATCACAACAAATCGGCAAAGTTCTGGGGATTATTAACGAAGTGGCGGCAGAGACAAAAATGCTTTCCCTGAACGCCGCAATCGAGGCCAGCAAGGCGGGGGAAGCAGGAAGAGGATTTTCCGTGGTGGCCTCCGAAATTCGAAAACTGGCGGAAAACGTCGTCAAGTCCACGGAAACCATTGAAGAGATTGTCATGGAAATCCAGTCCGCAGCCAATACATCGGTCATGGCGGCGGAAGAAAGCGTAAAGATTGTCAAAACCGGATCCGAAAAGCTTGAACTGGTTGAAAAAGCCATGCATGAAATTGTCTCCATGGCCGTGCAGACCACCGATTCGGCTAAACAGGTTTCCACGGCCACTGGCCAACAAAAGAGCGCAAGCGATCAGGTGGTCATTACCATGCGGGAATTGTCCGAAGTTGCAAGACAGATGGCAGGTGCCGCGGAAGATACCACCAAAGCAGCAAACGGATTGAGCCAGATGGCCGGCAAACTCAAGCAGATAGTCTCCAGGTTTCAACTGGAGGGATAAATGAATCCTACCGACAAAGATCTTCATCCAAAAGAAGATTCCCCCCTGTCGCCCAACTTCAGGGAATATCTCCCAAATTTTATTGAGTCGGCGCGGGAGCATATCGATGCCATCAACCAGGGACTGCTTCACTTTGAAAAGGAAGGCTCCGGGGATTCCGAATCCCTGTCCAGGATTTCCAGAAATGCCCATAGCCTGAAGGGCGCCGCCATGACCATGGGACTGGGCAACATCACATCCCTGTGCCACCATATGGAAGACATCATTCGGGAAATTCGCGAGCATCGGATGGAAACGGATCCCGAAACATTCGATGTACTGTTTCAGGCTAATGATGTCATCAGCGCCATGGTGGAAAGCCTGTCCCATTCACCTGTAGAAGATACCACCCAACTGAATGGCCTGCTTGAAAGAATGGAGGCATTGCTGCCAACCTCAGGCGAATCCCTTCCCTCCCACCCCATTCCGAAAAAAATGACAAAGATTTACGAAACCCCTTTGGGAAAGACCGCCTACAATACCGTCAGGGTTCCCACGGAAAAAGTGGACCGTTTTCTCAATATTGCCGTGGAACTGGTTATTCTACGAAACCAAATGCAGAGTCTGCTGGATCAATTGGACATGACCGGAACATCCCAGAAAAAGGAGCAGAAACTCCTGAGCGTCATGGAGGAAAATTTTTCGGACACATCCGTAAGCCAGAAGCCCTTTCATTTCGCTTTGCAGGAACTGATCCTGCAGCAGCGCAAAGGACATCAGTTCGTTGAGCAATTCGGTGGAAACTTTCAGGCGTCACTGGAAGTGTTGAAACAGCTTGTCACGGAAACCCAGCAACTCGTCATGGACATCCGGATGCTTCCCGTTTCCATGCTGTTCAACGCTTTTTCCCGACCGGTACGCGATCTTGCGAGGCAGAGGAACAAAAAAGTGGAACTGATCATTCAGGGTGAAGAAACACGCATAGACAAAAGGGCGATAGAAGAACTGAGCGATCCCCTGATGCACCTTTTGCGAAACGCCATCGATCACGGCATTGAATCCCCTGAAGAAAGAAAACAAAGATCGAAAGAGGAGACAGGTAAGATTATCCTCAGGGCTTTCCAGGATATTGACAAAGTTATTATTGAAATCATGGATGATGGGCGTGGCATAGACAAGGAGCAAATCAAGAAGAAGGCGCTGGAAAAAGGCTTTCTATCAGAGGATCACGCCAAACGCCTTATAGATGATGAAGTCTTCGATCTCCTTTTCCTTCAGGGCTTCAGTACGGCGGCCATGGTGACGGAACTTTCCGGCCGGGGTGTCGGCATGGAGGTGGTGAAGGACAACGTGGAAAATCTCAACGGCAGCGTTGAAATTACAAGCGATCCTGGAGAGAGAACGAAAATAACCATCTCCCTGCCACTGACATTGGCTACAACAAGGGCTTTTCTGGTCCGTTGCTCTGGACATACGCTGGCCATTCCCGTTTTTTCCGCGGTGCAGGTCCTTCGGGTTTCACCGGATAGCATTCTTATCGCCAAGGGTCGGGAAGCCGTTTACCTGAAGGGCGAAATTGTGCCTTGTGAACGACTGGACCTCACTTTGTCCTTTCCCAAACCGGAAAAAGTGGATACCGATGGAAAGCTGTCTCTCATACTCCTCCGGCACAGCGGGAAAAAAATCGCTTTTCAAGTTGATGAAGTGGTTGGCGTGGAGGAAATTGTCATCCGCAACCTGGGGACCCATCTGAGAAGGCTTCCCATCTTCTCCGGGTCCAGTATCCTGGGCACTGGAGAGATCGCCTTGATCATCGATGTTCCCAGACTGTTTACTACAGCCCAGATCAAGGCAGGAAACAAATTCCTGGAGAGAAGCGCCTCCTTTGAAAAGAAAGCAATCCGGCAGAGGATTCTGCTTGTCGAAGATCAGATGACGACACGTCTCCTGGAAAAGAGCATCCTGGAAGCATCTGGATTTGAAGTGGAAACGGCCGTAGATGGCCTTGCGGCTATAAACATGCTTGAGGAAAACCAGTATGATCTGGTCATAACGGATGTCCAGATGCCCAGGATGGACGGGTTCACCCTCACGGCCACCCTGAAAAATGATGATCGATTCTCTCATCTGCCGGTCATCATTGTCACATCGCTGGAGAGCGAAGCGGAAAAAACACAGGGTCTCCAGGCTGGCGCAGATGCCTTTCTCCTAAAGAAGAGCTTTAACCAGGAGTTGCTGATCCAAACCATCAAGACCCTGATCGGGTAAACATTCAGGGCAGGTCGACAGAAACCGATTAATAAATTCCCGGACACAGTGCAATGATAAAAGTCTTAATCGTAGACGATCTCAAACCAGCCAGGGAAATGATCCGGGACATTCTTGCCCTTGACCCGGAGATCACCGTTGTGGGTATGACGGAAAATGAATCGGAAACCCTTCAGGCTCTCAGAACGCAACTTCCGCATCTGATCATACTGGATTCCTTACTGAGACAGACAAACGGCTACGACATTGCCAGCAAAGCCATGAAGATCAGGCCAACCCCGATCATCATGTTGACTGCTTCGTCCGAGGAACTCACGGATCACGCCCTACGCGTTTTCGATTGCGGAATACTCGAAGTCATCCCCAAGGCTGATCTTTACAGGTGGAGGACACGGCCTGAAGTAGCGAAAGCGCTCATCCGAAAAATCAAATTGTTATCAAAGGTACGTCCTGAGTCTTTAAAAGAATGCGGAGGGGAAAAAAGAAAGCACACTGAAAGCCTAATGCCGAACGTAAATCTCCCAATAAAAGAAGGAAACAGACGAATCGTTGCGATTGTTTCCTCCACGGGGGGTCCAAACGCACTCTTCCAGATTCTTCAGGAACTTCCTTCGGACCTCACGATTCCCGTGCTGATCGTACAGCACATGATCGGCGGATTCATCAAGGGACTGGCGGAATGGCTGACAGGGAAAAACTTTCTGCAGGTCCATGTGGCAAAGGACCACGACCTTGTGATTCCGGGCCGGGTGCTACTGGCTCCGGACGATTTCCATCTCACGGTAACGTCCAATAATCGTATAAAGCTGGTGGACACGCCCCCTGTTGGCGGCCACCGCCCCTCGGGGAATTACCTGTTCCAGTCTGTTGGAGATCATTATGGACCTGGATCTCTCGGAATTATCCTCACGGGGATGGGAAGCGACGGCGCCATCGGCATGCAATTTCTCAAGGCGGCAGGTGGAAAAACGATAGCCCAGGATGAAAACACGAGTGCGATTTTCGGGATGCCCAAGGCAGCCATTGATCTTGGCATCGTTGACAGGATTCTTCCTGTGACAAAAATAGCTTCCGAAATCATTGCTTTCTCCGCTTCAGAAAATCTGGTCCCATGGGATCACCGAAATGGATAGAGCGGAGCTTACCGACACGGTTCTTTTTCAATTCCGCGCCTATTTAACGGAAAAGACAGGGCTCTCTTTTGAAAAAAACAGACAGGATAATCTCAAAAACGCCATTGCAACACGTCTGGATGCGCTTGGCATGATTGATCCAAAGGAATATTTTTCCATACTGAATGGAGGATGCGGGGAAAATCAGGAGTTCAACACTCTCATGGATATACTCACCATCCGGGAGAGTTTTTTCTTTCGCCACAGGGCTCAGTTCGAAGCGCTCAAGAGACATTGTCTGCCGCAAATCCTTAAAATAAAAGGGTCTAAAGAGCCAATCAATGTTTGGAGCGCTGGCTGCGCCAACGGGGAAGAAGCCTATTCCATCGCCATGGTTGTTCGGGACATGATCGCGGCGGAGACAAACAGTCGAAAGGTGCTCATCTGGGCTACGGACATAAGTGCTGACGCCCTGATTCAGGCAAAGAAAGGGGAGTATTCTGAACGCGCCATTCGTGAGCTGGAATCTTCACAAGTTGATCGGTTTTTTTTGAAAAGGAGTTCGCGATATTTTCTAAATAACAATGTCAAAAGCATGGTTCACTTTGAATATTTCAATTTGGCCCAAAAACATTTTCCGCTGGAAACCATGCCCCAGTGGGATCTCATATTCTGCCGCAATGTCATCATCTATTTTGCTGAAGAAACCGCGAAAAGGCTTCTCAATAACTTTTATCTGTCTCTGGCAGATGAAGGATTTTTATTTCCCGGATATTCCGAGACGCTGCGCTACCTGAATAACGATTTTGTTTCCCTGGAAAGCGAGGGCGCCTTCATCTACCAGAAGAAGCTAAATAAAAAAGAAAGCGGTATAAATGTCACACCGCGGACGGAAACAGGAAAGGAGAAGCGGTTCACCCTGCCCCGAAAAAGGTCTTCCACATCTGTCCTGAAAACGGAGTCCACAGCGGGAAAGGGGAAGACAGATATGCATTCCGCCATTCCCCAAAAGAAGGCTTCAGACGAAAAAGAAACTGGAGAAGGAGGCACTGCACAAACCGATGTCGATACCATCCTGGCAGTTGCGTTAAAAAACGCCGACCAAGGAAAGACCATGGAAGCAGCCGCGTTGATAGGGGATCTGATTGCCAGGGATCCCCTCTGCGAAAAGGCCTACTTTCTCTTAGCCATGATCTATCGAAACACGGGAGATACGCAACTGGCCATAGGGTACCTGAAAAAGACCGCCTACCTGAATCCAGAAAATCCTGTGGTCCGACTGCATCTTGCAGACGTTTACAGGGAGGCTTCAGAAAACCAGAACGCCGCAAGGGAATATGCCAACGTGATCACCCTGCTTGAAAATACAAAGGAACAGCAAACCACCTTTTTTTCGGAAGGTTTCTCAAAAGAGGCGCTCATGGAAACAGCACGGGCGCACCTGCAATCCATACACAACCATCACACTCAACAATCGTTATCCAATTCTTGACTTTTTGGCGGTCTGGAAATATTGACAATACCATAAGTATCCTTAAAGATTGCCGGACTCAAGGATATATGCAAGAAAGCATGAGTTTTCAAATCCGGTTTTAGATATTTCGAGTAGGTCACCCATACAAATCAGCGATGAGCCAAATTGTTGTTGAATTGAACCCTGAAATTCATACGAAGTAAGATCATATTTTAAAAATTGAAGTTGCACATAAAATTGGCAAAAAGGAGACCGTCGTGAAAAGAAAAGAGATGCCGGGGATTTTAGTATGCTTTGCTTTACTGCTTTTTGCTGCGGTGTCATGGGCGGAGCCAGTTCCGGATACCGGGCTGACGAAATGTTCTAGCCCTACTGTTGAAATACCGTGTCCTTCACCTGGACAGCCATTTTATGGCCAGGACGCCAACTACACCATCAACCCGATGTCCTACACAAAACTGGACGGAAGCGGGTCGGATTCTGTTAAGTCCTCCTGGGTCATGGTGAAAGACAATGTAACGGGGTTGATCTGGGAGATGAAGACCAACAAGGATGGCAAGACGGACTACAACGATCCACATGACGCAGACAATACCTACACCTGGTACGACAGCAACCCGGCTACCAACGGCGGTTATGCGGGAACACCCGGAGATGGCACGGATACCGAAGACTTTATTAAAGCACTGAATGATGCGCGATTTGGTGGCTATAGCGATTGGAGGCTACCCACCATCAATGAGCTGGACTCTATCGTCAATTTCGATACTCCGTTGCTGGCCATCACTTCCACATATTTCCCGAACACGGTTTCGTCCTTATATTGGTCCTCTACTACCTACGCCTACAGTACGGACGGTGCGTGGGGCGTGAACTTCTACTACGGCGGCCGCAACCAAGTCTCCTATAAGGACTCCGCCGCCGGCTACGTCCGCGCCGTCCGCGGGGGACAGCTTCAGGCTGCCTATGTAAATAACGGCAACGGCACAATCACGGATACTTCTACGGGTCTGATGTGGCAGCAGAACAGCGCGGATCATACCATGTCATGGGAACAAGCATTATCATACTGCGAAAATTTAACTCTGGCCGACCATACGGACTGGCGGTTGCCCACCATAAAAGAGCTGCGAAAACTGGTAGATTACAGCCGTATTCGTCCGTCAATCAATATTTCTTACTTTCCGAATACGTTTCCGGACGTTTATTGGACGTCTACTCCCCACTCGTACGAATTTCTAAACGCGTGGTGCGTGGGCTTCTACTTCGGCGAGGAGCACTACCTCTATAAGCCCAGCAGCCTCTATGTGCGCGCCGTTCGCGGGGGACAGACTGTGTCATTGGATCATTCGGTTCTTTCCGTGAGCCCGGCCACTCAGTATGTGGCAAAGAATGCCGATACCACTACGTTCAGCGTTTCCAACACCGGAACGGGAACCATGCGTTGGTCAGCTTCAATAATATCCGGGAGTGATTGGTTGTCGATAACATCAGGGGCCAGTGGAACAGATACCGGAACGATCAATTGCAGCTTCACGGAGAACACCAGTACTTCATCCCGCACCGCCACCATCCGGATAACAGCATACTTTGCAATTGGTAGTCCAGTGGATGTGACGGTGAAACAGTCATTTACACCACCCCTAACGGGACCACCAACACCACCGCCAACAGCATGTACGGCAACTTTAGATGGAAATTTGTCGCTCCATATACCTTATATTTCCTATGACAATCCGGCATCAGGAATGCTTTCGCTTTGGGCGGATTTTGTTTACGCTTTCAACCCGACATATCCGACGTTAATCTCATTTAAATTGACCAATGCTGATTTTATAAACAATCCGTCTTTTTCTTGTGGAGCATCAACACTATCCGCTGATTTAAAAATACATATCCGTGATGTCCTGCTTCCTGATGCAATCACATATTTATGGGTGGATTTAGAATACAGTGCGGCTCTTTCAACAGACGGGAATTTCTACTGGGTTGTTTCAGACTATGGGCCTGTTTCTAATTGATAGCGTTTTCAGGACGGGAGTTGATAAGTTTCTAAATATCAGGATACGACGTTTGACCGCATTCGCGAGATTCGACCAGAGATACTGGTGATTATGTCTATCGGCTATTGCCATTAACGGCAAAGCGACAGAAATCATTCAAAGAGGATGCAATGGGTTCGTTCAAAAGCCATATAATATTTCAGAGCTTTTCACAAATAATCAGAAAAGTGTTGGATGAGTCAAAAGGTCCTCTTCATGATATGTTATCCAATTCTTGAGTTTTGGGTGGTCCGGAAATATTAACAATACAAAAAGAATTGCTGACATTTCAAATATGGTTTTTCGCTATTTCGGGTAGGTAACCCATGCGAAACAGCGATGGGCCTCATTTACAGCTACTGTTGCGCAATTATGCCCGGACTGCTTTAGCAACAAACCAAATCAGATCGAGCCTTGGCCCCAATCTCTTGCAATGGCGTAGTCCACCAGTTTGGTCACTCTATCTTCAGTGATTGGCGGAACTGTTAAGTGCGGCAAGGCACGATCCGTGTTGGTACGGTCGAATACGGGATTATTGGAAAAGTGGAACAAGATTGTCTTCATCTGGTGCCAAACCATACGCTCTGTCAAATTGCGCGGCTCAGTAATTGGAGTCCCACCTCCGGCAAAATGGATTCCACCCACGTTGAAACGTTTGCAAATATAGCTCATTGTCCACTGATGACTTGGGGGGTCCGAGTGCGTAAGGTGAAAGATCTTGTTGTGATTATCCGAGCACTCAATGATTGCCACTGCCGCCCTGGCAACGTAATCCACAGGTACGATGTTGGTCGTGGCATGGGAGTCGGCCGGCAGATTAATGTCGAGATTCAGTCTGTTTGAGTCTTTACTTTCATGCATTAACCGGTCAAGAAGATGCAATGCCTGGAACAAGATATACCAGCCTGTGAAGGATTTGCAGCGAGCAGTTTCGGAATGCCCCACAATGATCGATGGCCGCAGCAGGGTGGCCTTTCCGTGCCAAAGCTGTTCAGCTTCCCATTTGCTTTCTTCATACACATTTACAAAATCACCTTGTGGATGGTTGATCTCCCGAATTAAGGCATCCTGAACCAGGCCGCATACATAGGCCGTGCTTATAATATGGACCTGCATGGGGACGCGCTTTAAAAGTCGGACCAGGACCTTTGCGCTGCCAAGATTGGTTCTCAGTGGCTCTCCGAATTTGTCCATATGAAGTCGGGTGGAGGCGGCACTGTGCAGCAGTGTATTCACCTGGTCGATTCCGGGATTTAGTTGACACAGTTTATCCCACTGCGCATCCAGTTCTAAAATCTCGCACTTGAACCAATGAAGGCTGTTGGCATTACGGGGTAATCCCAGATTGCCCAGGAATCGGATTGTGTCCATCTGTCTGGATTCACTTCGGTAGAGAGCCCAGACCGTATGCCCTTTCTCCAAAAGTTCAGCCAGGAGATATTCCCCAAGAAAACCGGTCCCCCCGGTTAGCAGCACATTCATCGGCTTGTTCATTATTTCCTCCTTGCCTGTCAAATTGAGACAAGCAAATCCATCTCAAGAGAAATCGTCTCGATTACCCGAATATACTCCAGGGAATCGCATATAAAAACACTTTTTAAGCGATTTTCAGAGGTTGGCGTTTTTTTTAATTTACAAAACGGGTGATAAGATGCTAGCTTATAATTTTTACCGGTTTGCAGTATGCCGGTTTGATCCGATATTCGGCAAACCGTTTCCGGACGCTTTATGTGTTTCAGTCGGCTCTATCGAATCGAAGGAAACGCTATGAGAGACTGTCCAACAATGAATCATTGATGGTATGAAATGCGTTTAATGACTGGTGAATTTAATAGACCTGCAATCGGCTTTCTGTTCTTCCCGGAGCACATCTCTTCCGCGGTTGTTGATACGGCAATGCGTACCGGGGTGAAAGCGGTATTCGACCTGACTGGGATAGATGCCGCTGCGAGTACTGGAGCGCTCCTTCAAGCCAATACAGCTTCGGATGCAGTGGAGCTGAAGCTTTCTGCCGATACCCTGCTCGACCCCGCCGTACCTGACTTTCTCAGGAAGACGAACGTAACCACGGTATGGGTGGAACTTCATGAGGCGCTCGTGCCGGATACCGAGGCACTCCTGGAAAAGATTTCCGAGCTGTCGGATGAATTTACCATCATTCCCATCCTGGGGAGCGTGCCACTTATTCGAAATATTATTGAAAATCATTCGAAAATCAGCGTCATAGCACTCAAGGGAAACGAGGCGTCAGGCTTTGTTGGAAGTGAAACGCTTTTCATTCTCTACGCTGTCGTGCGGCAAATGATTCAGGATCGGGATAAAGCTCCAGGTCTTGCCATCTGGGGGGGCGTGGCTTTTGCCGAGGCTGCGGCTGCGTTTCTTGCAATCGGAGCAAAACGCATCGTTTTCGAGAGCGTGCACTGGTTTACGGATCTTTTCACAGCCTCTGTAGATTTTCGCAACAAGGCCGGCAATCTGCGACCCGATCATACGGATCTTGCGGGATTGAGCCTTGGGACACCATGCCGTCTGTTCAACAAGGGAAATTCCAGGGCGGTAAAGGCGCTGAAAGACTTTGCAAACTTGCTGTGCGGCTCTGAAATCACGAAAGCAAAACAGAGGGAATTCTGCGAAAGGATCCTGAGCCAGTTGACGCCGCCCCACCGTGGCGTGTTCGGTCGTGACGTGCTTATTGCCATAGGAATTGAGGCTTCTTTTGCCTCATCCTTCGTGAACCGATACGGCAACGGGACCGAAACCGCTATTGCCAGGTTTATTAAACAAATTGACAAGCATCTGGCGAATGCTCCCAAAGCCGTTAGTGCATTCGCAAACAGTCCGGTGGCACGGGAAATGGGTGTGCGTTATCCCTTTATTCAGGGGGCCATGACCTGGATTACCGACAATCCGGACTTTGCAAAGCGCATTGCCGAAGCGGGCGGATTGGCCACGATTGCCTTGGGAATGATGGATGAAAACGCACTTGAGGAGAGACTCGGGAATCTGTCTCGGATAATGGGTGATTTCCCCTACGCTGTGAATATCATTACCCTGAACGAGAATCCATTTCGAGATGTGCAACTGGCATGGATCAAACGCACCAGGCCCCGTTTTGCGGTTATTGCGGCGGGCGAGCCTTCTCATGCGGCGGATCTTATATCGGCCGGTATAGAGACCATCTATATCGCCCCCAATGACGAGCTTCTGCGGCTTGCTTTTGAAAAGGGAGTCCGGTTTGTTATTTGTGAAGGCAGCGAAGCAGGCGGTCATGTGGGACACTATACAACGCTTACATGGGCGCAGGTGATCCTGGATTTGAAATATCGGAACCCTGCATTGTTTGAAGGCCGAAGGATCATCCTTGCCGGCGGCGTTTGCAACCGCGAAACTGCTTTTATGGCTGCCATGCTCGGCGCGGAAGCGGTCCAGATGGGGACTGCGTATCTTGCCGTATCGGACATCATCGAAACAGGCTCTCTTCGCCCGCTCTATCAAAAGATGATTCTCGAATCGGAACCGGGCTCGACCATCGTTACGGGTGCAGCCACCGGGTTGAGGGTCAGGTCTCTCAAAACGCGAACAATTGATACGATTTGTTCGCTTGAGCGCGATTTTGTTTCCCAAAAGGAGGATGAGGCTGCGTTTCGCCGCAAAATAGAAGCCCTGAGCGCAGGCAGTCTTTGTGTCGCGGCTCGGGGCGTCAATTGCGTGGATGGCTCCATCCTTAACGAAGCCACATGTATTGATAAGGGTCAATTCATGAGCGGTGCGGCTGCGGGAACGATCCAAAGGGTAAAGTCCGCTGGAGAGCTGCATATGGAGTTGGCGCAAGGCCCTCTCGCCGATGGTCTGCCCTTTACGGGTCCTCTCTCTCAAGAGGCGATCCAGGATCATGGCGCTCGTGTCTCCGCGAAAGTCGCCATGGCCACCATGCGAAACAACCGGAGCGAGCGCATCGCTATTACGGGAATGAGCGTCGTTAATTCCCTCGGTAACAGCCCGCAAGACGTGTGGGCAGGCAGTCTGAATATGGAGAGCGGCATCAGATATGTGCCTTCGGACAGATGGAATCATGCGTTTTTTTACCATCCAAGGCCGGGAATGCCGGAAAAAACTTATTGTAAATTCGGTGCATTCCAGAACATAGACGTCAGTCGCAAGGATATCGACGTGCCGCCTCAAGATTTCCGAACCATGACGAATTCCACCAGGCTTACCCTTTGGCTTGCATCGAAAGCGATTCGGGAATCCGGACTTCTTGAAATCGATATCCCTCGTGAACGCATCGCTGTGCTCATTTCCCAAAATTCCGGGGAAGCCGCGGCTACGCTGCAGGATGTCATTATCCGCGCATCCATAAGCAAGATCATGGGAGCGGTGAATCGCGTGGTTCATCTTTCTCCGGAGCTGCAAGCCGCAGTTGAGGAAGAAATCAAAGCGGGCCGCATGGCAATTGACGACACCACGCTTTTGGGGCGCTTAAATTGCTCGGCAGGCGGATTCATCTGCAATAAATTCGGGTTCATGGGTCCGAGCTTTTCAGTCTCGGCTGCATGCGCAACTTCCCTTGTAGCGTTGTATAGTGCTTATCAGATGATTCGAAACGGCGTGATCGACGCTGCGATTGTAGGGGGTGCGGAAGAACGCCTCACTCCGATGCACTTCCTTGAATTTTCCGCTTTAGGCGCATTGGCGGGTATATCCGGTGCGGAGAAACCGCCGCATCAAGCCAGCAGGCCCTTTGATTTTGACCGTGACGGCATGGTGCTCGGGGAAGGGGGAGGCATGATCGTGATCGAGCGGGAATCCATCGCTCGGAGGCATGGAGCCAGGATTCACGCTTTCATTACGTCCATGGGCGCCAGCAATAACCATCTGGGCATGGTGGAATCTTCCCGTATCACTCAGAAAATTGCCATCAGGGCTTCCCTCGCGCATCTACCTTATGGCCCCGAAAGTGTCGATCTTGTTGAATGTCATGCCACGGCTACCCGGCAAGGTGATGTCGAAGAGGTGCATGCGCTGAAGTCTTTCTTCCCATCCAATCGCAAGACCGTGCTCACATCTTTTAAATCGCAGATTGGTCATACCCTGGGCGCTTCAGGTGTCAACAGTCTGATCCGTGGCGTGATGGCAATGAATGCGGGGATATTTCCGCCGACTCTCAATTACAGAAATCCTGATCCGGAAATCGAGCTCCAGGGCTCCGGCCTGGCTATTCTTCCCGAGCCGGAAACATGGACACGCAAAGAGGGGAGACCGCGGCGCATGCAGGTGAATGCCTTTGGCTTTGGTGGCTCCAATTATGTTGTGCAGCTCGAACAAACAAACGATGAGGAGGATTCGGTTCTCGTGTCCCCGATACAATCCGAAGCCCGGCATGAGCCGGCAGATTTGCCCGAAGGGCTTTTTCTTTTCAGAACTGAAATCTCCGGACGGCCTTACAGGCTGGTCATACAGGCGGAATCCGAAGCGTCGGCTATCGACTTGGTCTGGAAGGCCGAATCCCTGGGAAACGGGGGGCCGGTGACGTCAAAACGGCTGAAGGCTCTTGCCCGTCAAGGGGTTCATCTATCGGTGGAGGAGCCGGCTCCCAGGCTTGCCCTTATCTTTCCAGGGCAAGGCTCCCATTATGCCGGAATGAGCCACGAACTGTATCAGTCTTTTCCCATTATAAAAGAATGGATGGACCGGGCTGCTTCTATTGCTGAATTCGACCTGTTGCATTCAATTTTCCACAACTGCGAGGAAGATGCTCAAAAGACCCGGTGGCAACAGCCGGCTTTGTTTACCATGGAATATGCCATGGCTCAGTATCTGCGGTCTCTGGGAATACGTCCTGCCGCTCTGGCTGGGCACAGCCTGGGAGAACTGACCGCACTTTGCCTGGCCGGGGTTTACTCGTTTGAAGACGGTTTCAGGATTGTCAATATGAGGGCCGTGTGCATGGACAAGGCATGCGCAATGAACATAGATCCTGGCGCCATGATGGCTGTGGACGCCCCCATGGATGTGATCCAGGATTTTATGACCAGGCGGCGGGAGGTATACCTTACCAATATCAACTCACCCCGCCAATTCGTGGTAGGCGGAAATACCGAAGAGATCAAGCTCCTATGTGCCGAGCTAAAGAGCAATGGATATCGCAGCAAGCTTTTGCCGGTGAGCATGGCCTTTCACTCGCCCGTTATGCGGTGCATTCATGATGAACTGGAAGCGTTCATAGCAGGTATTGAATTTCATGCACCCAGAATCCCCGTTGTTTCTAACACGACAAGGGAACAGTTCCCCGACGATCCTGTTGAAATCAAACGAATCATCATGGCCCATCTGGAATCTCCGGTTGACTGGATGGCGAATGTGCAAACCCTTTGGAATGATTTCGGCATTCGCCTTTTTGTAGAAGTCGGTCCGCGGGAGATTCTAAGTGATTTGATCCTTGACAGCATTGCTGAAGCCGAATGCATTCCAACGTGCTTGCCTTCCGCCGAATCCCTGACTTTCAAGATCGGACTTGCTCAGCTTTACGCACGCGGCAATTTGCCTATACAGGGTCCTGTACGCTTCATGTCTTTACCCGGAACGAGAAAATCAGTCGAGCCAGTCAAATCTGGGGATGCCAGGACGCATCTCAGATCTGCGCTGCCAACTTTTGATACCTTGGAAGCAATTATTTACAGACAGACAGTCTCTTTCATCCTGGAAAGCTTCGGTAGATTCCTGAAGCCTGGCATTCTATCCGCCATCCGTGCCGAATACGATCCATCCTTTCCGGAGCAGCGCCTGGAATCGATTTTGAGCCGAATGTTTCCCGCTTTGGGAAATGATCAGACGCCGATGTTCGTTCCCGTTGCAGGACAGGAAGGAATAGACGCTGCAACGACAGGGACGCCGGCATCTTTTTCGGATCTTCAGCAGGAAGTTCTCACTGAGCCTGGATCAGCCGGTGTCGAAGATGTAACTGAAGCTGTGATCCGCATAATCATGGGGGTCACAGGTTACGAACGGGATGAAATCGAGCCTGCCATGGACCTGCGCGAGGACCTTTCCATTCGCTCCAGCCGCCTTCCGGTAATCATGGTCACTGTGGAAGACCACTTCGGGATAAAGGTCCAGCTTGAAGACTTTAGGGACGCACGCACGATCCAGGACATTGCGGAGATAATCTCCAAAGTGATGACACGGAATCAGTCAAGGAAGTCTCCGAAAGAAGCTCCCGCCGATCCCGGGTCCGAAGGCACATCCCAAATCGAGGAAGAGGCTCAAAAATTGCCCATAAAGCGGGTGATCTTCAAAGAGACCGCTGTAGAAAGTGCTACCGAGGAGCCCGTGGAGCTCACGCCGCTCGATTCTGTCGTGGTGCTCTCGTCAGGCAGCGCTACGGAGCTTGACAAGCGGGTGGGCGATGTGCTCAGGCGGGACTATGGTTGCAGCATCTTTCCCATGGTTTTCATCGAAGAGAGCCAGGATGCGAGGCGCGGCGCATTCGATATTCGAACAACCCAAGGCACGAATATGGCTGCCGGGGTTATGCGCCAAATAGAATCACTGGCAGGACTTGTTGTTGTTCTCGACAATGCGCTTGAAACCAGGATGCGTTCTATTGAAGACGTTTCCCTGGTGCTGGAGGGCTTCTTTTCCTTGATCAAGACGTTTCTTGATTCCCCGGATAAGAAGTTCGTGATTCTCGTCAGCCTCTCAGATAGGCTTTGGGGATTCTCAAGGCTACTCATGGAAGGCCTGATAGGCCTCTTTTTGAGTGCTAATCATGAGTTTGCGGGGGTCCTCTTCCGGACTGTGCGGGTAAGGGGGGAAGCGGACATACGGAATGTGATTCGAGGAGCGCTCGACAGGAGCCAGAAATACATTGAATCCTCGTTTGAAAGCGAGCGAACATTCACCCTTGCAGGAGAGATCGCACCCATCATTTTTAATGAGGAACCTCGTCTAAAGCTTGGAGGGGGTGATGTGATCCTCTTCACGGGAGGATGTTCAGGAATAATGCCCTCTCTGGCGCGCAGCCTCGTTCCTTACGGCTGCAAGATGGCTTTTATGGGACGCACCCTCCTGGAGCCAAATCTAAATGACACCGAATCCGCAAACAAAGATGCCACTGGAGAAGCGCCTAAGGGGCTTGAGCGAAGCCAGGACATCATTAAAACCCTCATCACCCTCAAAGATGTGGGGATTCATGCCGAGTATTTCCAGGGGGACGTGAACGATCCGGCGAGTGTCTCTTCAGTCGTGCATTCGATTGAGGACCAGTTCGGTAAAATCACCGGCATTGTCCATGGTGCGGGAATCTTACGGGACAGCTTTATGAATAATATGACTGCCGAGGACTTTTCCGCAGTCGTCAAGGTGAAGTTGATCGGTGCATGGCGCCTCTTTGAGCAAACGCGGGAATCCTTGAAGTTCTTTACCTGTCTTTCTTCCGCAGCCTGCATTCAGGGCAACCCCGGCCAGGTGAATTACGCTTGTGGAAACAGAGCAATGAGCGCCCTGATGGCCTATTGGAGCGGCATTCATAAAGGCATCCTGTTCAAGGCATTCATGCTGCCCCCGATCGAGGGCGCTGGAATGGCGGAAAACCCGGATATCAAATCCATCATGAAGTTCATGAACGCGGCCTACATCCATATCGATGAGCTTTCGCACCTATTTTTGCGGGAGCTCTTTCTGGGGCCGCCGGAGGATGTTTGGGTGCTCTTTATGCGCTCACTTCCCGATGTAAAATCAGTGTGCTTCAAGGCCGATGATGTCAGATGCAACAGCGGCATCGAGTCTAATGGCATGCTTTATGATGGCAAGAGCTTTCCGCTCATTGACTGCGTGTCGAAATTAAGCCTCCAATCGACCGATTTTGTCGCCGAGAGGGATTTTAATCCGGAGAACGATCTATGGATTTCGGATCACAAGCCGTTCAAGTTCATAAAACACCCGCTCGTCTCCGCAATCATGGCACTCGAATGGTTCATGGAAGCGTGCAGGATACTGCATCCGACGCTGATGGTAACAGGGGTTAGAGAGGCACAGTTCCTGGACATGATCGAATGTCCCCCCGGCGTGACGCGACATGCGCAGGTTCATTGCAGGACACTGTCGTGGAAAGCCAATGAAGTGGTCTGCGAGGGATTCCTTTCTTCAAAAGGAATTTCGCCCTCGGGCAGACCTGTTGAGCGAATGAACCTGGGATACAAAGTCATAGTTCTATTGGGGGCAATGCCACAGACTGACGAGGACCCGGCCGATTTTCCCGTCAAAATGGAAGAACTCGATACCCGGCCCATGGATCACGATGAGGCGATCAAGTGGTATGAAGAACGAAGCGATATGAAGAACCGGTATCGTGTGATAGAAACCCTGGACGGCACCGCTCCAAGAGCGATCAGAGGCCGCATGGTTTATCACGCCGTGGCAGACTTCAAAGCACCGAGAGAAACAAACTACCAGTATTCTCCGTATCTTTTGGAAGCTCTTCTTCAGCTGGTGAACTTTCATATCATCATGAGAGATCAGGCGGAACAGCGGTCCATGATTCCGTTACGCATCGGAGAGATGCTGTTCCGGCGCAAGTGCGCGGATGGAGAAGAAGTTACCCTCGAAGCTCGCATGCGTGATCAGGATGATGACGGGATCACCTGGGACGCCCGTGCGGTAGACCGGGATGGCGAGGTACTCATGGCCGTTAAGAAGCTTAGAATGAACTGGTTTTTATAGTGAAAGGTTCTCCGGATGTCTATTATCGAATTGAATAGAACTGTCGAAAAAGAAAACAGATGGTTGGTGCCGTTACAGATTATTCCAGGCATGCGGCTTGGTACGCTGATGCGCGTTTTGAGTAGGAACCGCTTCAGCGTGGATCGGAAATGTTTTGGCCGCCTTGGTTTTCTCCTCCTCATGGGCGCTTTGAATTCGGTCCTCTCTCGATATGAAAAGCCCTGTTACGGATCACGTCTTGAAGGGGCCTGCATCGAAAAACCCCCTCTTTTCATCCTTGGGCACATGCGAAGCGGCACAACGCACCTACACCATCTGATGAGTCAGGATGAGAATTTCGATTTTCCAAGTACCTATCAGGCGATATTCCCACACCACTATGGTTACAGTCAAGAGGACGGCAGCAGGGTATTCAATAGGCTGGTTCCGAACATGCGACCGATGGACAATGTGGCGTTTCGAGCGTCGACGCCGCATGAGGATGAGTTCGCTGTTGCAGCTCTATGCGGCATATCGCCCTACATACGGGTCCTGTTCCCAATGACGGAAAATGCCGGCCATACGGCGTTGGATCCTAAGTCGCTTCAACCCGACGCACTGGAGAGCTGGAAGGATGCCCTGACCTGTTACATCAAGAAGCTCTGCCTTTGGAAGCACCCCAAACGCATCTTGCTGAAATCACCGCCACACATGGGCAGAATCCCAATGTTGCTGACACTGTTCCCGGGCGCACAATTCATTCATATCGTCAGGAACCCTTACGATGTGTATCTGTCCACAAGGCACCTCTGGCTTAGCACCTTCGCGCATAGCCACTTGCAGGTGCCTGATCGGGAGACGATCGATCAGATCATTTTATCCTGGTATGTGGAGCTCTTCTTCCTTTTTGAACGGGACAGACATCTGATTCCAGCGGGTGCAATTCACGAACTTAAGTATGAGGATCTGGAAAGAGATCCTTTGCAGAGCCTCGAAAGTATTTACGATAGTTTGAGATTGCCGGGATTTGATCGGTTCCGCATTCGAACCTCACAGTATCTGGAAACAATAAAAGGCTATAGAAAGAACAAATTCCAAATAGATGATGCCAGCCGTGAAAAAGTCAGGATGCGCTGGCGCTCGACCTTCGACTGCTACGGCTATCCATTGTAAGGTTTGATCGATTCAAGAAGGAAGTGGGCGAGCGATTGTTCGACTCCACCCTTGCAGCTCTCGTTGCACCGAATCGGTCTCAATCGCAAATAGCGCTCGCCTTGGCAGAACAGGAACTCTTTCATGGATCTCATTGATCAACCAAGTTTTGACTAATCATCCGATTCTTGATAAGAATATAATCAATTTAGCCGCTATGGGTTCCTAAATTGGTTCGGCTGCAGGAAAAGAAATGCCTGTCTATCCATGTTGGTTGGAATGACGTTCATTTTACACTCGCTGCCAAAAAGACAGTAACAGGACATCTGACATGATACGTTTTATCCACGCCGCTGACGCTCACATCGACAGCCCGCTGAAAGGCCTTGAGGCGCATGACGGGGCGCCGGTTGATGTCCTTCGCGGTGCAACAAGGCGGGCTTTCGAGAACCTGATCCAACTGGCAATGGATGAGAACATCGATTTTCTGGTCATTTCCGGTGATATCTACGACGGAGATTGGAGGGACTACAGCACCGGCCTTTTTTTCCGGGGGCAGATGGTTCGATTGCGCGACAAGGGCATTCCGGTTTATCTGATTGCGGGCAACCATGACGCGGCTTCGGTGATTTCAAAAAAACTGAGCCTGCCGGAGAATGTGCACGTCTTTTCCACCCGGACGACGGAGTCCATGGAAGTAGCCGGACATCCCGTGGTGATTCACGGTCGCGGATTTCCGAATCGGGCTGTACCCGAAAATCTGGTGTTGGATTATCCTGCTGCCGTGCCGTACAAGTTCAACATTGGGCTTCTGCACACCAGCCTGACCGGTCGGGCCGGTCATGACACTTACGCTCCGTGTTCGGAAACGGATTTGCGTCAGAAAGGCTATGGCTACTGGGCGCTCGGTCACATTCACCAACCCGAGGTGATCAGCCGGGATCCCTGGATCGTGTTCGCGGGGAACTGCCAGGGACGGGATGCCCGGGAGGTAGGGCCGCACGGTTGTTGGTTGGTGACGGTGAATGATTCCCTGGATGTGGAGAGTGTGGAGTGGCGCGACCTGGATGTCGTCAGGTGGCGGGTGCTTGAGATCGATCTAACCGGAGTGGCGGCGGAATCCGAGGCGCTCGGCCGTGTCACGCAATCGATGATCCATGCCGTGCGCGAAGCAGAGGGGCGACTGGTCGCGGCCAGGATTGTCTTTACCGGAGCCACGCCCTTGCACGGCTCGCTTCACCGGGAAACGCATCGCTGGCGGGCTGAATTGCTGGCTCGCTCTCAGGATCAGGGCTTGGATGCCATCTGGATTGAACGCATCAGGGTGTCAACATCTCCCGTGTATGACCTGGCGCAACTTGCGGAGCGGGATGCCCTTACCCGAATCGTTCTGGAGACCCTGGAACAAGCCAGGGTCGAACCTGGAAATCTTCCTGATGAAATCAAGGAGATGCTCGGCGTGCTGCCGAGCGAAATTCGCAGTGAAGTCGAATCCGATTGGACGGGAGAGGGTAGCGTCACAGTCCTGGAAGAGGTAAGGGCCATCATTCTGGATGCCCTGGGAACCAAGGGAGGGCAGGGGGCATGAGATTTGACCGGTTGCACATCCCGGCCTTCGGACCTTTTACCAATCTGGACATCCGGTTTCCCGCCCAGGGCGGCGATCTCCATGTTATCTATGGATCCAACGAAGCGGGTAAAAGTTCTCTGCTGCGTGCCTTTCGCGATCTGCTCTTTGGTATCCACGGCCAATCGCCCGACAATTTTCTGCACGACTACAAGGAATTGCGAATCAAGGGTGAGGTGCGCAACCGGGCCGGAGAAAAACTCACATTCCAACGCCGCAAGGGTAATAAAAACACCTTGTTGGACGCTGATGGCAATCCCTTGCCCGACAATGCACTGATCCCTTTTCTGGGCAGTGTGGATCAGGCCTATTTTTCCACGATGTTTGGTCTGGGCGCGCGGGAACTGCGCGAAGGCGCGGAGGAACTGCTCCGCGGCGAGGGGGATATCGGCGATGCCCTGTTCTCGGCCAGCATGGGCGGGACCCCGGTTCAACTGGTTCTGGCGGCGCTGACGGAAGAATCGGAGCGTCTCTTTAAAGGCCGTGCGGCGGCCAACGTTTCAATCCGGCCGGCGGCTGCCAAACACAAGGAACTCCTGCGCCAAAGCCGTGACGCCTCAATGAATTCGGAAGCATGGGAGAAGATCGAGCGGGAGTTGACGGCAGCCGAGGTCAATAAGACAAAGCTGGAGGAAGATATCCTTGGATTTACCCGGGACCTGGAGTGGATTATCCGCTGTGAAGACGCGCTTCCCACGGTGGGACGATTAAGCGAGGAGATGCGAAAACTGGAGGCCCTTCCCTTGATGCCGGATGTTTCCAGCGATTTCGTCGAACGAGCGCGAGCCGCTCGGAAAGTGGCCGGCGATGCCCACGCGGAAGCCCACCGACTGACGATTCAGATCGCCAAACTGGAAACTCAAATGGCAAGTTGCCGGATTTCGCCCGCCTTGCTGGCTGAGGCCGATGCGCTGGATCGGCTGCACCAGGACCTGGGCGTGCAAGGGGATCGCAAGAATTCCCTGGTTGATCTGGAAACCGAATTGGCAGGACTTGAAACAGCTCTGCGGGCGGGCATGCAAAATCTGGAACGGACCGGCAGCCTGTCCGAACTTGAGACACTGCGGCTGAGCAGCGCTGTTCGGCTGGCCTGCGAAGATGCCGCCAATGATCTTCAAAAAGCACTGGAGGAACGCGAGAAACATAAAGGAAAGGCGGAAGACCTCAAGGCCCAGATCGAGATCCGGGAAACGCAGTTGAAAGCCCTGCCGGAAACGGACTTGACCCGTCTCCGGGATGCCTTATCCGCGGCGGCGGGAGCCACGGATGCAAACAAAACACTTTCGGCCGGCAAATCCGAGGTCAAACGACTGATCCGGGAAACAATGGACCTCCATAAAGAATTGACCGGTGTTCCCGAGGATTTGGACGGGACTGCCAGCCTCTCGGTTCCAGCCAAATCCGTTATTCGACGCTTTGGTGAGGAAATGGACAAGATAATGCGGGAAATCGAGATCGAGGAGTCCAAGAGACGCGATGGGACAAAACGGATTGAGTCCATCCAAGCCGAGCTTGGCCGGATGGAGCGCCGTGGCGAATTGCCCTCCGAACAGGCACTCCGCAAAGCCAGGGATCATCGGGATCACGGCTGGAACCTGGTGCTGGCTTTGTTGCAGGGCGAAAGGGTTCAGGAAGAACTCGTTCCGGGCAAGCCTTTGGAGGAAGCTTTTCCGCAAGCGATTGCCCGGGCCGACGGTATCGCGGATCAACTTCGTGAACAGGCTGAGGCAGTGGCACAGGCGGAGGAAAAACGTTTTCAGATAACCCAATCCGAAAAACAAAACCAGGAGGCTGAAGAGACGATAAAGGGGCTTCAGAACAAACTAAAAGCATGCCAAACCGCATGGGATGCGGCGTGGCTACCTTGTGGAATTACGCCACGAACCCCGAATGAAATGGAGGAATGGCGCGAAAACTGGAATGAGTTTAGAGGCTTTCTTCGTCAGTTGAGGGCTGCCGAGGAATCCTTCCAACAGAAAAACAAGCGGATTCAATCAGCCAAAAAGCTACTCGCCACGGTTCTTATAGAATCCAAGGAAAAGGAGTTTGAACTGCTTTTCGAAAAGGCCAGGCAGCGGATCCAGCAGGAAGAAGAGTCAACAGGCCGAAGAATCGTGATCGCTGAACAACTGCAGACGCTCAAAAGTCAGTTGGAAACTTTCCATCAGAACAGCGCGCGAGTCAGCAAAGCAGGCGATGCGGCATCGGACAAATGGAAGTCACGGTGTCAGGCGATTGGGCTGCCGGAAGATATTTCTCCCAATTCCGGACTGGCTCTTCTTCGGGAACGAACGGAAATTCTTGCAAAATTCGATACCTGGAAAAAATTAACCAGCAAGTCGCAAAAAACAACCCAGGCGGTTCGGCAATACGAAGAAGCCGTGAACGATCGCTGTAACGCGCTTGGAATCAAGGGCGATACGACCGAAGCCCAGGTATCCAGGCTGTGGGATGCACTTACCAAGGGTCGGGAAGCCCAAACCCGTTACAACCAACTTGCGGGGCAGATCAATGAGGCAAAAACCGACCTGACGGACATACAAGAATCCTCGGTCCAAGCGGTACAGGCGCTGGAAGCGCTGACCCGCCTGGCAAAGCTTGAAACTGTTGAAGCGTTGGAACCGTTGCTCGCGAATCTGGAGTTGCGGGACCAGGCCCAGTGTCAGATCGCCACCTTCCGCGACACACTAAGTGGCCTTGCTCGTAACCAAACCGTGGATGAATTTCTCGCCCGCGTCAGGGTGGAAGATATCGAGGTGCTTCCCCAGAGAAAGGGCATGCTCCAGCGCCGGAAAATTGATATGGAAACATCGCTCCAGGCGGTTCGCGATACTTTGTCTGAACTTAAAGGTCAGAAGCAGGTGCTTGAAGCTGCCGGGGACGCAGCCGCGAACTATCGTCAGCAGGCCGAGTCTATTGCTGCGCGATTGAAGCAGGGTGCCTCCCGGTTTGTGCGCTTGCGTCTGGCTGTATATTTCCTGCAAACCCAGATCGAGCGGTTTCGGAAGGAAAACCAGGGCCCCTTGCTGGAAAAATCGGGCCGGGTCTTTCAGCACATCACCCGGGGCGCGTTCGCAGGCCTTGGCGCGGAATTCAATGCGGACGATGTCCCTGTCCTGGTGGGGCTGCGCCCGGATCAGTCTTCGGTTCCGATTTCGGGGATGAGCGATGGCTCCAGGGATCAACTTTACCTGGCCCTTCGTCTGGCTGCGCTCGATCGTTATCTCGAACAGCATGAGCCGATGCCCCTTATCCTGGATGATTTATTGATCACCTTCGATGATGAACGGGCCTCCGCCATTCTTCCACAACTGGCCGCATTGGCCCGGCGCACCCAAATCTTTCTCTTTACCCACCATGATCACCTCGTTGAACTCTGTCGCCGGAGCTTGGGTGTAGACACTTTCCATCTCCACCGGCTGAATACCGACGCCAGTGAAAAAGGCAATTAACACCGTAACCTTTGAAAGGGCAGGGCGCTTGAGCCTTACAGCATTTCGATAAATGCCTCGCAACGGGTTTTAAACTGGCCTTCGGATAAATTCCGGTCTTCGATTTCATAAAGCATGCTCGGAATTCCTTCCTGATCCAGCATTTCTTTTATATAGGGATAGTCGAAGCCGTGGGGATCGCAGAATTTAAGGAATAGAAAAAGGACCCCGTCCGCCCGGGTTTCCTTGACTTTCTGAATCAGGTGATGGCCCCGGCTGAACAGCCCATGATGTTTGGCAGGGCAAACGATGCGATCCGAATATCGCCTGGCGATGTTTTCCACCATATCGCCTTGCGTCGGGATATTTCCCTGGAAAAACCGATCGCCGGTGCAGACGTCTTCTCCAACAACAGCGGCTCCGGCTGTTTCAAGGATGGAATAGATATCCGGTACGTTGCAGACCCCTCCTGAAAGAACGATGCGTTTTCCCTGAAAAGAACCGGCTGCGGTTTGCTCTTTTAAACAGCGAACGATGCCGGATAAAATTTTACAGAACGCCTCCCGATCCATCCACATGGATGCCTGAACAATGGCGTGAAAATCGCTTCCGGCAATCAGCCCCGGGTGGGCTTGTCTCAGCATGTAAAGGGTGTTCAGATGGGATCGGATTTCATTATAGAGATCCACCGCTTCCCGAAGCATCATTCCGGTGACACTTCTCCCAAGCCAGTTTTCAAGGTCTGTTATCAGTTTCTTGAATGTCGCTATCAGATAGTCCGATGCGCTGTTACTATCCAGTTTTACGGGGAGAACGATATCCGCATGAAAGCAATTTTTAACGTTGATGCGCCAGATGTCGGACAGCCGCTGGATGGAATCGCAGGTATGCGGAAAAACCATGCCGTCCAGAAAATCGAGCCGGCCGGTCAGGGCATCTTCCAGAGACCCCCTCACCAGGCTGCAGCAATAGGCTTGCAGATGCGCATCCGCCCGTTCAATGGCGTTTTTTGTCCCCATCAGCCTGAACGGCAATGCGCCAAAAGCCCAGATGATTTCTTCCGGGGCATAAGAGCACATATAGCCGACGACTTTCCCGGAATGATTTTTTTTCCATTCCGAGGCATAGGCCAATGGATCCAGTTTGAGTGAATCGATAAGTTCTGAAAGTTGCATAAGTGTCATCCTTAGATATATTGCGCTTGACAATCCGCTGCTTTCGTAACATCTAATATCAAACAAATCAACTGCCGATCTTCAGCGACCGGATTTCATTGAATCCCTTGGCCGATGCTATGGCCCCTTCGCGAAGTCATCAGCGCAATGCAGCGGAACGAATCCGGTTTGATTCGGCAGATGGTTGCGATATTTGGAGGGCTGAGCCGGTTGGAGCTGGCGCAGACGGTGTGTGAACATCTGAAATGGCGTACAGCCACTGTTTTTCACGGTAATTTCTTTGACAACAGATGTGAAATCATGTAATAAGCTGCAAATTGATTGATAAAATAGGCTGGATATAAGGATCTAATAACATTAACTTTTTAAAAATATTGATATATAATTAGGTATCGTTATGTGTCAAAGGTAAGTGAAGCAGTGAGTATGATCAAAGACGAGGCTGGAGTCATCTTCGACCAAGGCCGAGACGAGGTGATCAAGGCCCTTCTTTCCTTGTCCGAGAAGGAGTAACAGATCGTTGACCCATATGTCCAGCGCATCCGGCAGCGTTTGGTCCGCCATCGGAACGAGCTTTTCACCTTTTTGGATCACCCAGACGTTAGTCCCTATAATAATCACGCCGAACGACAAAAACAGACGTCAGTAATCAGCATAAAGATATCCCAGCAGAATCGCTCGGGTCAGGGGGCCAGCTCACAAGCCATTTTAATGTCACTGTTCAATACCGCCAAGTTTCTTAGGAGAGAAAAATGCACCCGATTGCTTTCCGCGCAAAAGGTATCTATCCGCCACATCATGCTATAGCCGTCCATTTAAGGGTTTCATGAAGAACGGACGTGCGTGGTTTGGGTTGCCCGGAAAGAAATGGGGAGGGCTACTCATTCTTATCGCGGTTTGCGGCATTTTGACAGTATTCTTCATGCTCAATCCCAACCATCCGTTACAGAACCAACCTTCCTTTTCCGCTTCCACTCTGGCCAATAATGACATCACCTGTTTAGGGCGACTCCTACCCGGCGGTCGAATCCTCCAGGTAGCCGCCCCATCCCGCGCCGTAGTCAAGGAACTCCTCGTTCGACGCGGCCAATGGGTTGAGCAGGGGGAGATCCTGGCTCGACTGCGTGACCACGCCCGGGAAACGGCCGTTCTCCACCAAGCGGAGAAGGAGGTTGCTGTGGCCATGAGCGCGCTTGATCTTGTTCGAGCCGGAGAAAAAACGGCTACCATCAAGGCTCAGCAATCGGCGATTGCCCGCCGGGAGGCGATCCTCCGTCAAGAGGAAGCTCAGCACGAACGGAGCCGGCAACTTTATGAAAAGCGGTTCATCACAGACAAGGATTTTGATGAGGCGCTGACCCGCCGGGACACGGCGCGCGAATCGCTGCTCTTGGAACGTCATAATCTCGAGAGGTTGCGGGAGATCCGGAAGGAGGACTTGGCTCTTGCCGCCAACAAAGTAGAGGCGGCCGAGGCCGCCCGGAGAGTGGCCCTGGAAAATGTGGAACTGAACGTCATCCGCGCTCCGGTTTCGGGCCGTGTGTTGGAGGTCCATGCTTTTCCGGGAGAAGCAGTCCCGGACCTGGGTCTCCTCGAACTGGGCAGCGGCACGGAGATGTTGGTCGAGGCGGAAGTTTATGTCAGCGATATCGGTCGTGTCCGAATGGAAGCGCCGGCGGTTGTTTCCGGTGATGCCTTCCCGGGAAGTCTCAAGGGTGAGGTCGTCGAGATAGCCTCAATGGTCACCCGCAGCGCTGTTCTGCCTTCCGACCCGCTGGCCTTTTCCGATCAGCGTGTCGTCAAGGCATGGATTCGGCTGGATCATCCGCAAGCGGTTGCCAACCTTGGCAACCACCAGGTTTCCGTTGCGATAAAACCATGAGATTGCTCTCTCACATATTCAACACGGTTGCCCCTTTGGGCATCCCCCTGGCGTGGCGTCAGTTGACCCGCGACCGGAGGCGTTTTTCTACTGCTATTGCCGGCGTAACCTTTGGGCTTGTCCTGATGCTCTATCAACTGGGTATTTATACGGCGGCAAAACGCATGGCCGTGTTCCCACTCAATGCCCTGAAGGGCGAACTCTTCATCACCAGTCGAAATTATGGATATTTTTATGCAAACCGGCCTTTTTCCAAAAGCATTCTGTACCAGTCTCAGGCTTTTCCCGAAGTGGTCTCCGTCGCTCCCGTGACTGTGGATTTTGTGCAGTGGAAAAATACGGTGGACGGGGTGGACAGATTTATCGGCATCCTTGCCGTCAACCCGTCCCAGAATCCTTTTATCCATCCTGAGTTGACGAACCAGATCCACTTGTTGACAAACAGCGAAAACGTCCTGTTTGACAGGCAATCCAAAGAGTCCGATTTTGGAAAAGTGGTCGCGGTGTTCCAGGAAAACGGCGATGTGACCTCGGAGGTGGAGCATGTGCGTGTCAGAGTGAAGGGGTTGTTTTCCATGGGGCAGACCCTGGTTGCAACCGGCCATATCGTCATAAGCGACGAGGGTCTGGCGCGCATCCATCCCAACCGGCCGGCCAACATGATCAGCATCGGCGTGGTGACGCTCAGACCGGGAACTAACCCGGAGGAGATTCGGCATCGCCTCACGGGTTTCTTGCCAAAGGATGTCCGGGTCATGACTGTTGAACAATTCCGGAGCGAGGAGCAGGATTTCTGGATTTCCAGAACAATGGTCGGCTATATCTGCCTGGCCGGAATGCTCGTTGGGATGTTTGTCGGAGGGATCATGGTCTATCAGATCCTCTATACCGATGTGGCGGATCATATGCGGGAATATGCCACGCTCAAAGCCATGGGCATCACTGATATGTTCCTGTTCCGAATCATCATGACCGAGGCTTTGATTCTCCTGCTTGTAAGTTTCCTGCCTTCGATGATTCTTACGGGCGGGCTGTTTTATGTAGCCCGGAACGTATCCGGGATGCCTACGGAATTGGCCGTTCCGGAACTGCTGGTTGCGTTCGCCCTGGCGGCTGTGTTTTGCATTTTTGCCGGCTTGCTGGCAACCCGAAAACTCAAGACGGCCGATCCGGCTGATGTCTACTGAAAATCATGGCCACTGAACCTTTCATCGCCATTCAAGACCTTTGCCATGCTTTTGGGGCGGGCGCGTTGAAAAAAAACGTTCTCCAGGAGGTGAGTATCGACTTCTATCCTGGGGAAGTCGTCATCATCATGGGACCGTCCGGTTCCGGAAAGACCACGCTGTTGACGCTCGCCGGAGCACTCCGCTCCGTTCAGCAGGGCAGTATTCGCATCGACGGGATAGAGCTCCAAAATGCCAAACCTGCTGACATCTTGAAGGTCCGAAGACGAATCGGCTTCATTTTCCAGGGTCAAAATCTTATCGCCTCGTTGACGGCCTGTGAAAATGTCCAGCTTGCCCTGGCTTTCGACCCCTCCACGACCGCCGCCTCATCCCGGCAGAAGGCTATGCAATACCTGGGTATGGTGGGACTTGACGGGTTCGGCCACAAGAAGCCGGATGAGCTCTCGGGGGGGCAGAAGCAGCGCGTAGCCATCGCTCGCGCCCTCATCCATCGGCCCGGCATCGTCATGGCAGACGAGCCCACGGCAGCGCTGGACCGAAAAACGGGCCGGGAAGTGGTGGAGTTGCTCCAACGCCTGGCCCACCAGGAGGGTACCGCCATCTTGCTGGTCACCCATGACAACCGCATTCTCGACATAGCAGATCGGATCATCACCCTGGAAGACGGCCGGATTGAGGAGACACACCGGGGGATGGAACGACTTCTGGAGGCATTGACGGCTCTCACGACATTGTTTCCCGGGTATGCAGCAGCGATATCCGCGGCGGCAACGGAGGAAGTGGAACCTATCGGAGTCTTACAGCACCGTTTTCAAGAACTCAGGGAACCCCTGCTATCCCGGGCGGCGGAATTTGCTGCCCGAAGAATGAGCCCCTTGCTCATGACACAGGCACGAAGTCTCGAAAAGCTATTGCAATACCTTGCCCTGTGCGAAGAGACGCTCGCCCGGTTGCTGGTCCTTTTTTCCGCCCCTCCCTCCGACAGGATGCGGAACCTTGGTGATTCCTTCTTTCAGTCGCTGGAATTCCTTTTGATTACGATGGCGGAAACCGGTGCGGCCCCGACCGCCGATGGAGTCGATCTGCTCCTGCGGCTTACGGAAGATCGCGGGAATCTAATGACAAATCTCCGGGAAAGGTATTTTGATTCAGGGGCCGGCTTCGACGAGGAAGAAAAGCGGCATCTCTTCGAACTGACGGAACTGTTTGCCCGGAAGGTCTACCTCATCCACGAATGCGCGGAGTCGTGGCGAATCTGGATAACGAACTGATTTCAAATCCGTCTCCGCAACGTCTGCAATCATTCTGACTAAAGCGCGGGCAGTGCTGATTACCGCAAAGATAACATACTCGTGGAAGCAACACTGTTTCGGCGATGTTTGTGCTTTTCTCGTATGTCGTATGCGAAACGGTCGAGAAGCTCTGTATCTATAGAGTCTCCGTTCAAGGAAATACATAGGTACGGTATGCCGCAGTCTCGCGCGGCTTTCGCATATTGGGCCTCGGCGATTTTAGAGGGCATACACTCGTGCGGCCCAACGGCGACCACCCCTTCAATATAACCACGCCGGTATTCCAATATCGGACCGCCGAGCGTGAGTGCGGCCTCACCCTCAAACTCTCCGTGTAAGTAAGGCCTTGAAGCCTCGATGACTTCGCTGATCTTTCCCCGGGCAGGCCAGCCAAGCGCATGTTCGCATAGACCGTACAAGACTCGATAGGTAGCTTTTTGCACCAGGCCGGAGAGCGCATTGGCAAAGCGGTTGTCGCCGCTCACGGTTCTGCCTTCAAGCACCCGTTTATCACTCAGATAGGTGGCGTACTCGAGCCACTCGGTGAATGGTGCGAGCCGCACGCGCAGACCGCGTGCTTCCAGTTTGTCGATAACAAAATCATTGGCGAACGGGTCGAGGCGAACGTAAATCTCTCCAACCACTGCAACCGTGGGCAGTTTCTTAGAACGGTTTTTTACACGCGCGAAATTGCGTGCCGCATTGGCTAAAATCTCCTTTACTCCCCACATGCCGACGGCCAACTCTTTTATCAGGTTGAACGTTCCCTGTTTGGTTGTTCTTTCCATACACACCACGAGATCAGTCAGCGCGCTATCGAAAATCGCGTTCGCTGCCCCGGTTCGAGTCTCGACGGGCCGTACATCAAAGAGCATGCCTTGTAACAGGTCATGGGCGACAAGGCCTGTCCAAAGCCGTGCGGTAAAATCGGGAGTCATATCTTGAAAATAGTTGATCTCGTCAGGCGAGATTATGTCCACTCTGTCGGCATAACCACTTTGCTCAAGAGCGATTTTGTGCAGGGAATGATAGACGCCGAAACGGCACGGGCCGTGTGAGGTCGGCATAAAATAGCTAAACCTCTCGTTGGTGTCCGAGGCGCGTTGATAGCGGTGAAGCGCGGTACCGACGGTCAATATCATGGGTACGCACTCTTTACCAGATGTATACTGCCTCCCTATCTGCACGTCGTCGCGCGTGGTCATGGGTAACGCCTCAGCTCGAAAGCCTTCGGCTTGTATCGCCGCCGCGACAATCAGCGCGGTGGTGCCCATTCGAGGAATCACAATCAACGCTTTTTTGGCCTTGATATCCCGGCCCGTCGTTTTCTGCCTGTCGAGCGCGGCGAAGTCATTGCGGGCGCTTCGTTCGGAAGCGCCGCTCTTGAGATCCGCATCGACGCAATAGAGAAATACCTCCATCCGTGTCTTGGAACCCGCGTCGCCCGAGTGGCCATCGGTTTCGACCACGGCAAAAGGCTTGTTTTTCATTACGTACGAAAAGAAGTGGAGCGAAAAGCTATCGGGACCGCAGGCGTAATTGCTGCAAAACACCGCGTATATGCCCGGGGTTTTGCGCACGTATTCGGCAGCTCGTAAATTGTGCTGTGTATAGGCCCAGTATTGACGCTCAAACACCGACGTATCATCCGGTATCGGCAGGCAGTCCAAGGGAATCGGTAACGTGCCCAATCCGCGCAGGATATTGGGTACGTTCGAGTTCAGAACGTCATTGTAAATCGTGTACGGTCTTCCCAAGACAGCGATTGGGATGATGGCGTTGTCCCGGCAGTACGCCAGCGCTTCTTTTCCAAGCGATTTGCACTTGCGCTCGAACTCACGCTGTACGTCAATCGCCTCGGCCATCGCCGTTTCGAAGCGTTCGACGGCGCCGAGCTGTTGGGCCAGAGCCCGCATGCCGCGGCGAAACAACGCTCCGTCGTAACCATCCTGGTCGAACTCAAGCACAGGGCGAAGGATTGTCGGTTTCGCCGAGGACAGGACATTGGCTAACAAATCCGGGCTCGCCAGCTCCATCGGGCACAGCCCGGCATACTCCTCGCCCGCCACTCGCGGCAGGGACTTGAGCATGGGAATAAGCAGGTAGTCGGCTGTATGTTCGAGTACCTCGAAAAAGACGCCATGGTATAGCTGAAGCGGCGCACAATAGGGCAAAACCGCGCCTTCAATGCCCCGGCGCAAGGTCGCGGCCGAAGCGCGGCGCGTCACGCGTGGATCCAAGCCGAGCTTGCAGATAAACGCGATCATCAGCGGCGCGATACTCTTGAGCACGAACTCGTCGGTCATCGCCACTACCGGCAGGCGGCCACAGGCGCGCGGCTCTCCCACGACCACGTCCACCAGCGCTTCGCGCGCCGCAAATACGTCAGGCGATAGATCCGGCAACTTTTTACGACTCATGCCGCGATCGTAAAGCGAACAGCTCCCTCCCCAGAGAAACCGCTGGGTGACTCCATTGACCGAGGTTAACAATCGATCGATTTTACACCGATTGCCACTTCCGCCGCAGCCTTGGGTTGAAGGGCAAACGAAGGTCTCTTTGGCGAGCAGACGCGCGTTGAGAAACACATCGCAATCCAGGTCCCCGCCTTCGAGCAGCGACTCTCCCTCCTGGTCGCGGGCCAGCAGTGCAATACCCAAAGCGCCGATGGCGCCCGGGTCGGGCGGCACCACGACCGGCCGTCCCGTCTGCCGTGTCACGGCCGCAGCCAAGGCATCGGAGCTAAAAGGCATCCCTTGACAGAAGATACGTTTCCCGATGGTACGCGGGCCTTTGACGCGATTGAGGTAGTTTTGGATGACCGAGTCGTAAAGCCCGGCGACAATCGAGTTGATACTTTCGCCTTGGGAAATCGCTTCGTCGATGACCTCGGCCATAAACACCGAGCAATGCTGGCCGAGCGATATCCCATAGTCGGCCTCCAACGCCACCTGGCCGAGGCGAACCGGGTTCACGCCGATGTTTTCGAACTTTCTTCCTTGTTCGGCTATAAAGGAGCCGGTTCCCGCGCTGCACGCCTCGTTCATCGCGGCTTCGACCACGCGGCCCTGTTCAAGGCGAATGTACTTGGCATCCTGCCCGCCAATCTCGAAGATGGTATCTACTTCTGGATCGATGGACACGGCGCCCCGCGCGTGGGCGGCGATTTCGTTGAGCACAAATACCCGCCTTTCCGAATAGCAGGTGCGCAACAGCGACCCGACCACTTCGCGACCCGATCCGGTCACGCCAACACCCCGTACCGGCATATTTGAAAAGTGCGACTCGGTCCATCGCCGTACGAGCGCTTGTGCGGCCCGGACCGGAGCACCCTCGGTGTCCACATACGCTTGCCAAATCGGGTCGCCGTTATCGATCTCTGTAGCTATAAGCTTTGAGCCGGTCGAACCGATATCAAGCCCCAGGATCACCGGCAAAACGCCATCTGTCCTGGCGTGAATAAGGCTCCTGGGCATACGATGAACACTCGCTATCGAGTGCCGTAACGCGGGGGTTCGTTCGAGCCTGGCATCATGGGAAGTTGCCAACAGCGAGCGAATACTGAAAGCCGGTTCGTTGAACGTTTCCTTCAGCTCAAGCGCATAACTGGCCGCACCGATCGCCTCCAGGACATGGTCTTTGCGGTGCTCATCCACCAGGCGCATCTTGTGCCGCTGTAGCCATTGTCCGATTTGCCGACGGATGCGGGGCGAGCGGGTCACTCCACCGATTAAAACCACATTGGGCGGAGCGAGCCGGGGACGAACCAGGCTGAGTACATTTTCACATACCGCATCAAAGAGACCTGCCAAAATGTGCGAGCGGTCTTCGCCCTTGTTGGCCAAGTGAGTCATGTCTGTCTTGAGAATCACCGGGCAACGGCCCGACAACGCCGCGGGGTTGGGCTCGCCGTCGCAAAGCGCCGACGCATCTTCTACGGTCATACCAAACCGCTCAACGAGCTGGCTTAAAAAATTACCTGTGCCCTGGGAGCAGCGCGAATTTTGCTGAAACCATTCCTGTCCCGAACCGCATAGCTCAAGTACACAAAAGCCGTGGGCTCCGATCGATATCACCGTCAGGTCATCGAGATCTTTGTGAAGCAAGCGCACGCCGCGGCGGATTGCGGCCTTTGTCGGCACTTGCTCGGTCCGCAACACGCGAGCGAGCCGTCCGGTCACGGCAATCCTGAGCGTGTCGGTTCGTTCGACTGCCGAAAACAGCGAGGAGAGAGCACCGTGCGGATCCTTTCGGTGAATCAGACGGTCGCTCCGTGTGATTTCGAAGGTATCGTCCTGCGAGCGAACCTCGACCAGGTTGACTGTTTCGGCGCCTACATCGATTCCTATCGCATGTTTATCCATCGTGTTTATTTACTCAACTTTCGCAGTAGCGATTGTTCGATGGCCACATCCATCATTCTATAAGCCTTTTCAGTATTCTTGTCCTTGTCTTCAGAACAGGAAAACTGTTTTCTGATTATTTTCATTCTACTTGTTATTTGTTGCGATGATAATGGAATAGGGGTCAAGCTTGTTCTTCTTCAATACCTCGTTGATCTGAAGGTTACAGTGATTGGAAAGAAGATCCAAAGTGATATCCGATCTCCATCCGCACTTTTCGGTAAGAGGGGAAAAGAACCGGTTCATACCTGCCAAAACGGGATTCTTGCTGCTGAAGTGATTGAAAATCAGTATGCTGCCGCCCTTTTTTGTGACCCGTTTCATCTCCGAGACCACCTTCTCGGGGTTGGGAGCTACGGTTATCACGAACGCAGCCAGTGAATGGTCGAAGCTGTTGTCCTCAAAGGTCATGTTCTCCGCGTTCATCTCTATCAGTTCGACATGATCGAGCCTGTGGAGGTCCTTCTTCTCTCGAGCTTTGTCGAGCATTTTTCTCGTGAAATCAATACCGACGACATGACAATCCCGGGGATAGAGCGAAAGAGAGATACCGGTGCCGACGCCTACCTCGATCACCCTGTCACCTTTGCGAATACCGGATCTTTCCATGCCTATCTTGATTCTTTGGAAAAAAATATGAGAAAACGTCTTGTCGTAGAAGGACGAACATCTACCATAAATTTTCTTCACTTCTTGTTGATTCATGGCCTCGAAGTATCAGATAAGGCGCGAGGGAGTCAAGGGAAAATGGGATAGTCAGTCATCTCAAGGCCCTTGTTTCTGTCCTTGGTGTGTCCGCGCTTTGCCGGTTCGATGCGGATCCAGTGGTCGCCGCGTTTTTTGAGTCTCCATCTGGAACAGCATATATGCATCGACTGGCTCTGGGAGCACATTTTGTGATGACCCTGATGGGATCATGCAGCGTTTGACATGTATGCCAGTTTTTTGAATTAGCCGGCCTGGATCGATTCATTGCCTCTTCATATGGAGCCCAACACAAGGTTTCGGATGAACTGGAGTGATGCATCATAGAGTTGACAAAGAGGAAAAGCGCTGTCTGGCCGAAAAGATGCTGCATAAAGAGATTACACGGTTTGTCAGGATGAAACGTTTCATCCTGAGATTTGCCTGGTTGCCATAGAGCCGGACTCCAACTACATCTCATTCCCCTGATGTATTCCACGTTCAGCATGAAATCGTCAAGGGTAGCAATGCACCGCTTTCGAGAAAAACCAAAAAGGCTGAAGATGACCTTCAAAACGTCTCTGATCACTTGATCCGATGTGCCCGGGAAAAAAAGCAAAAGCCCATCAAAGCCAAAAAGGTGATGGCGGACATGGTCGCTACGATCGCTTTCTTTTGGGTATACGTTCGGGCGAAAGTAGATGCCCTTTGTCTTAATCCAGTAACCCCAGTCGATTTTGAACTCGAAGACTGAGTGCTCCTGCTCAAAGACGAGAGATAATCTTGCGAGTTTCTTCGAAGAACAGAACTCAACAAGGACTATCTGTTCTGCTGGGATTCCTGCATCGGGATAGAGAGGGTGAAACAAGTCCCTTTCCCCACCTGGCTGTCCACCTTGATATTACCATTGTGATTCTTGATGATGTCGTAGGAGATGCTAAGTCCAAGGCCAGTCCCTTTGCCGACCTCTTTTGTGGTGAAGAATGGCTCGAATATCCTGTCTACCTTGTCTTTTGCAATACCGCAGCCGTTATCGCTGATGCTGATATTTAGCCATTGCTGGTCATGCCATGTTCTAATATTTATCTCGCCTTTATCTTTGATGGCTTGGGCCGCGTTGACCAAGATATTGATAAAAACCTGGTTCAGTTGCTGCGCATTGCAGATAACCAGGGGGAGATCTCCATAGTCTCGTTGCAGGGTCGCCTTGTATTTTAATTCGTGCCAAACGACCTTGATGGTGCTTTCCAAGCAGGCATTAATGTCCGACGGTTTCGAGCTTTTATCATCTATGTGAGAAAAACCCTTCAGATTCTGGACGATTGCACTAACCCTGGTCGCACCGTCCAGTGATTCAACTAACAATTCCTTGATATCTTCCTGGATGAAATCAATCTCCAGTCTGTCCCGCAGAGTATCCAACTCGGTATCAACCACATTAAGGCGGCCAATGATCTCTGCCTGAGCATTCATATATTCAACAAATGCGTCGATATATTTTCCCAGAGTGCCAAAGTTGCTGGTGATGAATGCCATGGGGTTATTGATTTCATGGGCCACTCCTGCAGCCAGTTGGCCGATGGAAGCCATTTTATCCTGTTGAAAAAGAAAGTCCTGCATCTTTTTCTTTTCTTCCTCTGCGATTATCTTTTCAGTGATATCAGTACCAGATGAAAGAACGCTCAGTATTCTGCCGTGTTGATCTCGCAGCAGGGAGTTATTAAAGGCCAGGGTACGTTCCGATCCACTGGCGGTTCTGATAGGGGCTTCATAATAGGCCAATGAGCTATTTTCACCTCTCAGTATCCTGCCGACAGCATCCTTGACAGCATCACGATTTCCATCGATCATGAAATGATCGAACCAGTTCTTGCCAAGGATATCCTTTGCCTCGAACTCCAGAATCTCACATCCCTTGGTGTTGATCATGGTGATTTCCCCAGCGATATCCCAGGCAACCAGCATCACATTGGCCACATCGAGATAATCCTGTGCCTTCTTTTTTTCCAGTGACAGTTGCTGGTTAATGGACCTAAGTTCGGAGGTGCGATCCTTGACCCGTTGCTCCAGTTCTTCAAAAGATTTTTGAAGGGCTGCCTCCACTTTTTTACGGTCTGAAATCTCCCGCCAGACAACATGCAGGGCCGGCTCCTTCTCCTCCTGCACGGCAGTCAACAAGACCTCGACCGGAATTACCTCGCCGTCGGCCCTCAAATGGTCCCACTCAAAACGATTGGAACCATTCTGGAAGGCCGTGGCGATCATTTCTTCTGCCTTTTCATAGGACATCCGTCCGTCCGACTGCCGTTCCGGAGAGAGCTGTGACGGATGCGTGTCGAGCAAATCCTGTTTATTCTTGTAACGTAGCATCTTCACTGTGGCTTCGTTGCAATCGACAAATTTGTTGCCGACAATGATCAGAATGGCGTCAGCGCTTCGCTCAAAGAGTACTCTATACCTGTCTTGTGTCATGATCCTCCTTCTGATCGGGATAATATCTTAACGGGGTAGTCGGTTAGCTCCACCGAGGAGCTAACCACCCATCCGGCGCGGTTTGAAAAACACTGGCGTTGAGGGTTAGAAATCTTTAAAATCATTCTCATCCATGGGGATGATGTCGTCGGGATGAACCGCTTTGGACCTGTTGAATGTCAGGGCTTTTCCCTTTGCCGGTTTTTTGGCAACGGCAAATGCCTTGTTTTGTGAATGTCTGGTATGTGCAGCCGGATTCGGGCGTCTTAAGGCATTTGAACGGCCCTGCGATACCGCTACTGTACTTCCCCCCACGACGGCGACCAGTTCATTGACCATGCCCTTCATCTGCTCTGCCTGAGCGCTCATTTCTTCGGCAGCGGATGCGGACTCTTCGGCGGTGGCCGCGTTTTGTTGGGTGACCTTGTCCATTTCGGTAACGGCAATGTTCACCTCTTCAATTCCCTTGGCTTGCTCACTGGAAGCGGCCGCGATTTCACTGATCAGATCCCTGATTTTGGTAGTGCTTTCCGCGACACGGGAGAAAACCGCGTTGCTCCGATTGACATGCTCCGAGCCTTCCCTGACTTTTTTGGAAGTTCCCTCAATCAGGCTTGCGGTGTTTTTAGCGGCTTCGGCTGCCCGAAGCGCCAGGTTTCTCACCTCATCGGCGACCACGGCGAACCCGGCCCCGGCTTCTCCGGCCCTGGCTGCTTCAACCGCCGCGTTCAGGGCCAGAAGATTGGTCTGAAACGCAATTTCGTCAATTGTTTTGATGATTTTCGAGGTTTCGTCGCTGGCTTTCAGAATATCGGCCATGGAAGCGGTCAGCTCGGACATGGACGCCGAGGCCGTCTGAACACTGGCCGTAGCCTCCTTCATCAGGGCATGGGCCTGACCGGCGTTGTTGGCGTTTTGCTTGGTCATGGAAGACATCTCTTCCAGCGAGGAA
>Ga0268283_1000197_pt1 | contig 54746 bp, 68 predicted proteins | sample saktaG_13_FD_190140 | JGI IMG/M metagenome (GOLD analysis project Ga0268283, IMG submission 190140) | Saline water microbial communities from Sakinaw Lake, British Columbia, Canada - sak_2013_06_06_36m | ecosystem: Environmental > Aquatic > Non-marine Saline and Alkaline > Saline ...
GAATTCCAAACGTCATCTTTATAAAATTCAACGTTATCAAGTTTATATCTTCTCTTGTTTTCCAAACATTGTTGATAATTAATGTTTCTCACTTCTACTCCAACAGATTTAAACCCCATTTTTGCAAATTCGATAGCGTATCCTCCATCCAGACACCCCAAGTCTAAAATGTTATAGTCTTGCTTATCTTTCGGAAAAACGACGTCTAAAACTCTTTTAGTTGATTTAATCTAATTTTTCTAACAACTTATATAAGAATATTTTAACTTTTTCTATTGTTGTTAATTTTCTATGTTTAGATAGTGTTTGGTAATATAATTTACCTATATTTATTTTATAAACATATCCAGTTGGATCGTCCATTACTGTAAGAACAGATGTAAAATCAATACATTTACCTACCTGTCTTGATGCCATTAAAATACTATATCTATTTTCTGTGTATAGTTTAATAATATCTTTCTGGTAATCTCTGAGTTTCATTTGTCCAACAGTACCATCTTCCAACTTAATTTTACAATAGTGTTCGGCGAAATAATATACTGATAATTTACATTTAATATATTCTTCCAACTCCTCGGGAGTCATAGCGAATTTAATACCTTTTCTACGTACTCCTTCCAGGTTGTTAAACCATAGTTTTTCTGTTCTTTTTAATTGTAGAGCTAGTTTTTCTTTTTCTAAAATCTCACGAACCTTTATCGTTGTTATGATATTGGTTTCGCCACGTTTAGCGTCAGCTCTAATTGTATCTTCTTTTTTCTTTGCCATAATTCAAAATTTTTGTCTAAAAAACTAGTTTCCAGAATTTTTTTTTAATATATATAAAATACTTTATGACCAAATTTATTAGACAAACAACATCATTTCTATTATTTTTTAAAAATTATTAAACCTTATATTGAGATTAGTATATAAAATCAATATGAAGTGGAGGTATTGGTATGCCGCGAAAAAAGAATAATTAAACATGACAGAAGATTTAGAACCAAAAGATGACGAACTAGAAAACCTAAATGAAGATGAAATAAAAGACGAACTACTCGAAGCTGATCTTCTTATGCAAGAAGAACTTGACTACGAAGAATTTGAAGAAAAATTAGAAGCGTTAGTTGATGATGATGTTGAAGATGTGGATGACGAAGATGAGAAAGAAAGTATTAATAATAGTATTAATTATGATGAGGCTGAAAGTGAATTAGATGTTTATTTTAAATACGGAACAAATAACCATAAACTTGATGGTAAACATAGTTTAAAGCGAGATACTATTTTAAATGGAAAATTGACGGAAGGAAATGATATTGACGATACTACCCAAATGCACGAATTCGAACTACACGATACAGGTGATATTCCAATAGAAAGAGGTAGTATGTTTGAAGAGGAAAGTAAACACGCTGAAGATGTTCAAGTTAAAAGAAAATTAGCTGAAGATGTTTATTATCTTTTGAAAAACAATACAGAATTAGATTTTAGATCCAATAGAAGAAAACCAAATAAAGCAACGTTTAATAATTATTACAAAATGCTCTTAGCTAATATTGATAAACAATATACTAAGAGTGAAATATTCGTTGAACTGGCTTACTACTTCACAGATAATATATTCAATATGTACAAATTATTGGATAAAAAATACGCCACAACAATTATCATGGAACTACGTGAAAAAGGGTTCTTAAATAATTTGAATTCTATCAATTTCATGTAAACTTCATGCTTGTTAGCATGTATAATCAAAGCTTTCTAGCAATTAAAAAATTAATATTAGAATATGAAAGGTAATCAATTTACAGACGAACTAAGTCGCGAAATATACGAACAAACATATAAATACGGCGATGAAACAATAGACACTACACAAGAAAGAATAGCCAGAGATATCGCTTCTAACGAAGTAGATACTGAAAAATGGACCAAAGAATTTCTTTCAGTATTAGAAGATTTTAAATTCGTTCCAGGTGGTAGAATTATATCTAACGCTGGAACACAAATCAGAGGAACGACCTACATCAATTGCCTCACTTCTGATGCTAAAGTTTTAACTAAATTTGGATATAAGAATATATCTAATGTTGAAATAGGAGATGAGGTTTTAACTCATCTTGGTAGATTTAGAAAAGTAATTAATACTATGGAAAGATTTTACGAAGGTAAAATAAATGTATATAATTCGTCTAATTTAACTTCTGATATAAAAGTCACACTAGAACATCCATTTTATCAAGGAAAAAATGAATGGGTTATTTCAAATAAAAATGAAAAGTTGGTTCTTTTTAATTATAAAGAAGAATGGAAGTGGAAAAATGGTAAGGACACAATAAACTTATACGATTATGTTAAGGACATAAAAAGAAAAGGCATATCTAAGAACTCTGTTATTAAAGACGATAAGAGCATATATACAACTACTGATTTCATAGGCGGGAACGGTAGCAGAGTAACAAAAAAAGGGGAACCTTTAAAAAATATTATACAAATAGATGAAGATTTCGCTTATTTCATCGGAAGATTTATTGGTGACGGTTCAACTTTTTGTGTTAATAATTCATATGAAGTAGATGGATTTAATTTAGTCTTTAATAATAAAGAAAAAAAATCAGTCGAAAGAATTAAAAATATTTTAGAAAAAAAGGTTGGCATTTCAATGAATGAAAATAAAGGGGATTTTGACGGATTTTATTTAAGAAAAAATTCTCCGCTTTTCTCATATTTTTTAATGAAAACATGTGGAAGATATTCCGATACTAAAATGGTACCAGATTATATATGGAAATCTGACAATAAGATAAAAATGTCATTTTTATTGGGATTATTTGATGCCGATGGAACAATAACAGATAGAGATATTAGAATAACGTTAAATAACGAAAATCTGATTTCAGATATACAAGCTATGTTATTGCAAGTTGGAATACCATCTACGAAAAATTCAGTTTACATTAAAGAATATCCAGATAAAGTTTATTATCAACTATCTTTAACTACATTATATTCTAAAGAATTCGTAAAATTATTAAGTAAAATTTATGATGATAATAGAATTTCTGAATTCTTATTGAAAAATATTTCAGATGATAGCAAAGGACAGTTTCAATATTCTGTAAAAGAGGAAGAAAATGATGTAGACGGTAAAATTTTCGTAGTAAATAAGTTTAATAAAACAGAAGAAGATCTATCTGATTTTGTTTATAATATTTCAGTTGAAGAAGATGAAAGTTATGTTATTAATAACGTTGTCGTTCATAACTGTTTTGTTGACGGATTCGTTGGTAAAGACCAAGATTCAATAGGTGGAATACTCGAGGCTCTAAAAAGACAAGCCTTTATCCTTAAATCAGAAGGAGGTTACGGATTTTGCGCAGACGTTATGCGTCCTAGAGGTGGTTATATCGAAGGTATAGCTAATGATACACCAGGAGCTGTTAAATGGCTTGATAACTGGAACACTCAATCAGACGTTATCACCGCAGGAAGTGGTAGAAAATCTGGTAACAAAAAGGCTAAACAGAAAATTCGTAAAGGCGCTCAAATGGTCACCATGTCTTGCTGGCATCCTGATATTGAAGAATTTATTACCGCTAAACAAACATCGGGTAGATTAGATAAATTCAATATGAGTTTACTTATTACTGACGATTTTATGGACGCTGTTATGAACAACAAAAAATGGGATCTAATTTTCCCAGATTTCGATAAAGTAAAACAATACTACAACAATAACTGGGACGGTAATATAGGTAAATGGATTCTGGATGGAAATCCAGTTAAAGTCTACAAGACATTCAAAGACGCTAACGAACTATGGGATCTTATTATGAAATCTACATATAATAGAAACGAACCCGGTGTTCTTTTTGTTGATACAATGAATAGATTAAATAACCTAGCATATTGTGAATATATCAGTGCCACCAACCCGTGTCTCGCTGGGAGTTCCATGATAGAAACTCAGCTTATCTCATTAACAATAAAGCAATTGTGGGAAGAATGGAACAGAGGAGTTAAACCATCAATTTTGGTTCATGATTTTACAAAAAAAACGGATACTTATGTGGTTCCTTCCGATGTTATTTTAACTAAACATAAAGCTTCAACAATAAAAATAGTGTTAGACAGAACACCAACTGGTTTAAAACATTCACATGAAATAATATGCACCCCAGAACATAAAATTTTTGTTACCTCAGAAATCGATTTTAAAGAAATAGGATATATAGAAGCAAAAGATATAAAAATAGGTTATGAATTAAAAACCCCGTATGGAACATCACCTGAAGTTATTAGTATTGTGGAAAATTATTCCGATGAGGATGTATATGATATTGTTGTATCGGGACATAATAATTTTTATGCTAATGGTTATCTAGTTCATAATTGCGGAGAACAGATTCTGCCTATTGGTGGCGTTTGTCTTTTAGGAAATCTAAATTTAACTCAATTTATTAAAGAAGATTTAACTGGTTGGGATTACGAAAAATTAAGTAAAGTTATTCCTGTAGCTGTTAGGTTTATGGATAACGTTAATGATTTAACTTACGTTCCTCTTGAAGATCAGAAAGATAACTTGATGAATAAGAGAAGAATTGGTCTGGGTATTCTTGGTTACGGTAGTGCTCTTCTTATAATGAAGAAAAGATATGGTAGTCCCGAGGCTATTCAACAAACAGAAGAACTTATGAGTTTTATTGCTAACACAGCTTACCAATCATCTGCACTTTTAGCTAAAGAAAAAGGTCCATTCTTACTTTACGATGAAGAAAAATATTTAAAGAGCGAATACCTGAAAAACCTTTCACAAGAAACTAGAGATTTAATTAAGAAATATGGAATTAGAAACTCACATTTACTTAGTATTCAACCAACTGGAAATTGTGTAAGGAAGAATACAATAATTAAAACAGATAGAGGCGAAATATCTATTGATGATATATTTAAATTGAATAAAATTGATATTAATAAATCAATTAAGAATAAATGGTATATTCCAATATTAGATATAAAAGCCAAAACTATTAATGGATATGGAAGAATAACAGGATTGTATATCAATGATAAAAAAAATATTTTATCAATAAAAACAAAAAACAACAATCTAATTGAAGGCACATTAGAGCATAAAGTTTTGGTTAAAATAAACGATAAAGAAGCTATTTGGAAAAAATTAGATGATTTAAAAGTTGGTGACAAAATACTAAAAGAGAAAATACGACCTGTTTAATTTTAATATATAAAATAAAAAATAAGTTGGTTGTATGAGTAAATTAAATTTGAGTTGGTATATAAAAAAGTATGGGGAAGAAGAAGGGAAAAAAAGATTTGATAATAGAAAAAACACAGTAAATACATTAGAGTGGTACGTTAATAATTTTGGAGAAGAAGAAGGGAAGAGGAGATATGATGATAAAAATAAAAATATTGGGAAATCTTCGGTTGGAAAAAACAGTTTAGAAGGATTTATTAAGAGATATGGAGAGATAGATGGTAAAATAAAATATGAAGAATTTGTTAATAAATCTAAACACACAAAAGAGAAATATATAAAAGAATTTGGAGAAAATATAGGAAAAGATAAATGGGAAAATTATGTAGATAAAAAGAAATCAACATCAAAAAGATCAATTGATTATTGGTTAAACGTCTTCGATGGCGATTACGATCTAGCTCTTAGGAATCAAAAATCTTATCAATCAAGAGGCGAAGATTTTTATGTGAATTTGTATGGTGAAGACAAAGGGAAACAGAAATGGGATGATAGAAAATCCGATCAAAGTGATAAGATATCTAAGTTAATGTTAGATAAAGATAATAGAGATAAACATATATTATCGAGAGATAATTTTATTATTAAATATGGTGAAGATGTTGGAAATAAAAAATGGGAGGAACATTTAAAAAATAGAAAAAATTTTAGAACCACTTATAATGATTTTATACTTAAATATGGGGAAGATGAAGGAAAACAAAAATGGAAAGAGCATATATTTAAAATAATTAAAATAGATCCGACATATTCAAAAGTTTCTCAATTATTATTCGATGATATATATAATTTATTAGATGATAATATGAAAAATAATATTTATTACGGTTCCTTAAATAAAGAATATTTTATATATAATAAAGATAGTAAAAAAATATTCTATTATGATTATGTGATGAATGATATAAAATTGATAATTGAATTTAATGGCGATTATTGGCACGCTAATCCTACTATTTATGTAGATGATTTTTATCATACAATAAGAAAAATGACAGCGAAAGACATATGGGAGGCTCAGAAATATAAAAACAAATTGGCTGAAAATAAAGGTTATCAAGTTATAGAAATATGGGAAAGTGATTATAGGAAAGATAAAAATTCTGTTAAAAATCTTTGCTTAGATATAATTAAAAATAAATATAAAAAAACATGAAAGAAGATATAATTGATATAGAAAAATTGGAATTAGAAGAAGAAATAATATCGTCCATAAATTTAATAAATGATTATACTGTCGATATAGAAGTTGAAAACGATCATCATTATATATTAAAAAATGGTATAATATCTCATAATTCGAGCATATTAGCGAATGTCGCTTCAGGTGGACTTGAACCAGTATTTTTATTTGAATACGTGAGAACTGTTATTCAACCATATGCACCTGAAGGTCTTGAATTACCACAGAGTGTAGATTGGGTTGGATTATCATTTGGAATGTCAGGTAAAGATGGTAAACCAAACCAAGAATGGAAATGGGTTAAAGAAGGTGATGAGAACATGTTAAAAACAGAATTTAACGGTATTATCTTTAAATATGATAGAGGTCGTGGTATTCTTAAAGAATCTGTTGTTAAAGATTACGGTGTTAGATTCTTAGAGTCTAGAGGTGAGTGGGATCCTAACGCAAATTGGGCAGCCAATATTAATAACTTAAAAATAGAAGAACATATTAATTCAATGAAAGTAATTTCGAAGTATATTGATTCTTCTATGTCTAAGACTATCAATCTTCCAAGTGATTATAAATTTGAAGATTTCAAACACGTTTATATTGATCTTTATAAGAGTGGAACTATCAAAGGTGGAACTACTTATAGGGCGGGAACAATGGCTACTGTTATTAAGAAAAAAGATGAAGAAGAAGTTCAACAAGCAACACAAGAAAATAATGTACCAAAACGTCCAAAAGTTTTAGAATGTGACGTAGTAAGATTTACCAATAAAGGCGAAAAATGGATTGGTTTTATTGGGTTGAAAAATGCTTCACCTTACGAAATATTCACTGGTCTTGCTGAATCTTTTGTTGTACCTGGTTGGGTAGAAAAAGGATTTATAAGAAAAGAGAAAGTAAAGAATAAAGAAGGTGTTCTAGTGTCAAGGTACGATTTTGTATATAAAGATAAAGAAGATTACGAAGTTATAATGACTGGATTAAATAGAGCTTTCCAACGTGAATATTGGAACATCGGTAAAATGACCAGTGCTCTTTTAAGACACCATATTCATCTTCCATCAGTAATTGAGATTGTAGAATCTTTAAATCTTGACGGAGACGTAATGGGAACATGGAAGAAAGGTATGACCAGAATGTTAAAGAAGTATGTAAAACCAGAAGACGGTGGAGATACTTGTCCAGTTTGTGGATCTAGTAATCTGGTATATAAGGAAAATTGTATATCTTGTTTAGATTGTTCTTGGAGTAAATGTGAATAAACAAAAAACCCAGTCAAATGACTGGGTTTTTCTTTTATACCTTTAAACCTAACGATTTTAAGAAATCCACATTGATAATTTTTTCACCAGATTTCTTTATATCATTGATTGCTTTCTGAATGACCTCCTTGCCTTTTGGAGTATCAGCGAGTAACTGCAAATTCCTATATCCCTTCCAGTGCATGATTTCAAACTTGTTTTTGTTTTCACCAATACAAATACCTTTCTTGTAGTCATTTTCAAGTTTCTTACTCACTTTAGCGTTCAGAGCATCGTTGATAAGATTATCTACAAACTCATCAAAATTAATACCGTGAGTTTTCTTAACAAACGCTTCTACTTTGGTGAGAATTTCTTTATTTGTCTGGTAATTATCGTGGTCTGTACCAGTAGCGCGAATAAATAATCCACCACCCCAACCGTCGTCATTTGCTGCTGCGAAGGTTTTACCATTCAAACAAACATCACAGTCACATGCTACTCCACCGTCGTGGCTACGCATAGTTTTCAATTTCTTAATTGTAATTTTCATATCTTAGTAGTTTTTAAAATTATATTTTTGAAATTTTATCAGATACTTCTTTAGGATCAAAAACACCCCAAGTGTAACCCAAACCATACCATGTACAACCTTCGGCATCATCAGTACCTAAACCAAGTTCAGGGGAATCTTCAATTTTCTGCAGAACTACATCTGGTCCACCCATATGATAAACAGCGAGAACAGTTGTAAGGTGTTTATACTCATCTTTCAGTACTGGTTTTTCATCTAATGGATCTGCAACATCGTCAGATACAGGTACAAGAATACCATTAAGACCTTTGAAAACATTACCATCGAAATCAGGAAGATTTAAAATCTTTGAGTCACTGTTTTCGAAATCCTTTAAAATCTTAGCGAAATCTTTCATCTTTCTTTAGGGATTAGTCATTGATTTTACCATATACTGTAACATCCCCACCTGATACTGATAATGAAGTTGTGCTTGTGAAAAAATCAAAAGCCTTTTTATTAACAACAATATTAGTGATGGTGTAATCTCCTTTTGCTGTAAGGTGGTTTCTTAAACCATTGAAAAGAGTGGAGCTAATATCAAATAAAATGTTTCTCTTTTTGTCCTTTGAAATAACGTGAGTGCAAACTAATACCACACTAACTCCATCAGATGTTCTGCAAAATGTGGTGTCGTAAGTATCAGTCGAAGTATTCATTGAACTTGTGGTTTCAGGTGAAGAATTTGGTTTACCTGAAACGAATTCCGAAACGGAAGAAGTAGCCATTTTACCATACTTGGTTGATGCAAAAATAAGTCCTACAAGGAAAATACCGAGGACAATGCAAAAAATTCTCTGTGTTTTAGACATAATTTGAATTTTTAATTATTGTTTGACTTTACAAAGATACGTAAATTTATATAAATAAAAAAACAAAAGATTTCGTCTGATTGGCAAAAAAAAATCTGGATTTTTCAACCCAGATTTTCTTTCTTTATGAATGCCATAATCACTTTTACAACATATGAAATCAAACGCTCATCTAATTCCACTTCTGGCGGAATCTTATGCCATTTATGTAAACACTCTCTACAACAAGTTGCAGTAGCGTGTTGTGCTATAAAAACAGGATGACCTCTGTAAGGAGTTTGTTTACCATCCTTTTCTGTTTTTACTTTGAGTTTCTTTGTTACGAAATCATTTGCGTGTTTTTCTATAACATCAATTCCCTTTTCATTCACGTATTGTTTATCTTTATCTTTCAGATGAAAGCTTGCTCTAAATTTAGAGTTAGATAATTTTTGCAATATTTTTTCTACGTCATTCATTACTTACTCTCACCATTATGTCGTTCTCAATCACTAAGAATTTAGGATGGAAATCGAACAAAATAGTTTCTTCTTTGTGATCTCCATCTCTTAATTTAAGAACCTTCAATCTGTACTTATTATGCTTCTTCATTTCTGTATTACGAATAATAGCCCAGAAAGTATCAGCAGTCTCAGCAACAGCTTTAGACTCAGGTACGTCTTGCAACTTAATATCATTTGCTCCCCATACACTTCTATCTACCTGTGTTGCAGTAATAAGTGCGATATTGAATTTATCTGCTATATATCTCAATCCTTCAGCCAAATGTTTTCCCTTCATATAAAGGTTATTGGATATTTCCTTATTGAGTTTATTAACAGACATAAGGTTGATATAGTCAATTACAACTATGTCTAGATCAATGCCACGGGCTTCTTCTAGTTTAGTAATATAATTATCTATATCTGTAACAGAGCAATCACCAGTGTTAAACTTCTTAACAAAGATCTTTCCAGGTGCGTCTGTATTGAATAAACCGTTGCCTTGATTTTTCAAAGCGTTTATTCTGTTCTTTATGAAAGTAGAATCTTTACTAACCTCATCGTAAGTATCAACGTCAATTTTCAATCTCATTGCCCCAAGACGTTTCATAACTTTTCTTTGGGACATTTCAACTGTAATTACAGCGACATTTTTTCCTTGGTTAGCTGCGTTACAAGCTATATTGTAGAGCCACATTGACTTTCCAACATTTGTCTCCCCCATGAGTACGTTAAAAGTACCTTTATCCCAACCACCGTGTAATATCAAATCGACATTTCCCCAGCCTGTGGAGATTTTATTTTTGGAGGTATCTTGTTTGTGCATTTCGGGATCGTCAAAGTCAGCACCTAAATCCTGATCATCGTCTTCAATGAGAGATAAGTTTTGATAAACGGCTTTGATTTCTGATGCTATGCTTGATACACTATCGTAATCGATCTCTTTAAGATTCCTAATTTTCTCAATGCTTTCGTAAACATTGTTCTTGAGTAAGTTTGATAATCTCCACGCTTTGAATTTCTTTTCAAGCCATTCTTGTTCGTGTACTGTATTATCGTTTTTTAGTATTGCTTTTATTACATTATTAGACACTTTCTCCTGTGGGTCGTGAAGTTTAATCATCGCGACTATTTGTTGAGGAGTAGGTGTTTTCTTTGATTTAGAAACTAAAAATTCGTCTCTAACCACTTTATAGATAAATTGAATATCTTCGTTCTTAAAGAACTCTGACTCAACTTTGTAAAACTGTGTAGGATGCTCTAATACCCAAGTGAAGAAAAATTTCTCCATCTGTGCATTCATTACTTCTTTTTCATTCATAATTGTTGTTATTCTTTTTTAGTCCTGAATGAGGACAGCATTCCCACATCAATGCTATTGATATTATATTAAAATATAATCAACAGCATTCCCACATCAATGCTATTGATATTATATTAAAATATAATCAATAAGATTAAATTAATCAAACAATTTCTCGTCGCTCACTTCATCGATTTCAAAATCAACGTCTTGCTCGAATTCTGCGTATTGTTCGTCTAAGGCTTCCATTTCTGTTTGATATTCTTCGTAAGAAGCGTACCTGAAATATTCATACACTATTGGTTCTAGTGCCTCTAAAACTTCTTTTGTAAAGACTTTACCGTTATATAATTGGCTGTCGAATAATGTTTTATCTAAATGTTTCACGTACCATTTGGAACCTGGATCGTAGGTTATTTCACCTGTTTTCTTATCAACGACTGGTTTAACCTTTGCTATACCTGTCTTTTCGAAATTTTCTATTGTGCAGAAAAACTCAAGACCTTTATAAGCGTTACATCCTTTGGAATGATCTATTTCGAACTTCACTTTCTTTGGTTTTGCAAGTCTGTTTTTTCTTGCCATTGCTGTGATAGTCGACCCGATTGCCCCAGTGGATAATTCGTCTTTGTCTTTATCTTCGAGTTTTGCTTTTGATAAGAGGATAATAATAGATGCTAAGTAATTCAAACCTTCACCACCTGTTTGTACTGTTTGTGGAAATAAATCCTGTGTGAGATAAGTGTGATTAGTAGCAAGTAATGGTATTCCTAAATAACCAAGATCATCAATAATAATTCTAAGCATTGATTTAGTGGCCTTTGCGCGGCTCATATCTTGTTTATCGTTGCCTTTGATCGCGTCTTCAATTTCTTTCTTTGATGCAAGTGCTCCAAGGCTATCAATTACGAAAATGGTTTTGCTAACATCTTCGCCTTTTTCTTTCTGTTTCTTTAATTCGTCTAATAATTGTGCTAAGAACATTTTAAGGTTCTCTACTTTATTACTTCTAATGAGAACAAATTTATTTGGATCTGAAGTATCAATTCCAAACATATCAAAATCGTTGTTCTCAATAGCAAATTCTGTATCGATATAAATTACACTATATCCGTCTTTCTGTGCGTTTCTTACTGTGTTTAAACAAATATAAGATTTACCCGTCTGGTAAGGTCCTGCAAAAATTGTGAATCTGTTTGTTGGAATACCACCTTTAAGAATACTTTTTGATAATAAGGCGTTAAGAATGTAAATGCCTGTGCTGATATATTTTCTTTCTGCTTTTAAATTGTCTATCGTAATCATTGATTTCTTCGACAAATTCTCTATAACACTAGATACTTTTCCTAAATTAAATCCACTGTCCTTTGCTTTTGATACTGTTTTAGCCATTTTTAATTGCTTATTTTTTTATGACCTTTTAAAGGTACATATTGACTTTTTATACTAATAAACCTGAAAAGTTTAAATTAAATATCATTCAGACCAATTGTTAAATATATATATTAAAAAATAAGAACATATACCTATGAACTTCTACCTAACACTTTGCAAAAATCGTAAAAAATTTGATAAGTATGTGAAAGTCAATAGAATAAAGAACAAAGTAATAATTGATATTAAGAGTGCTCTAGAGGAGAACGAAATTTACGACGATAAGTATAATGATTATTTCAATTTAATGATATACACTAGAATAATACAAAGTTTAAATAAGGGTAAAGATATTTATTATATTCCAAATTTCACAAATGAAAAATTGGACATTTATGAAGTGTTAAAAATCAAAAAGATATTGAAGGACGGTACTTATTTTAATGTTCTTATGTTTTTTGATGAATTCAAAGATGATACAAGAATTCAGAACGATGTGTTAACTAACATCGGTTTATTCGATAATTCCCAGTTATTGAAAGATTATTAATTTACAGAGTCTTTTTTTCAATTTGTAATGTCGCGTTTTTAATATATAAAAGAAAAAGACTCAAATTAATGTACTCCGAAATTGGATTTATATTCAACCCAGCACTTGGTAGTTATGGAAATAGTGATAACGAAGGTAATATTTATCAAAGACATATAAGACTCGCTCCGTCAAAACCAAATAATAATACTAGTCAAGGACAACCTACACAGGGAAATTCTGGAAGTGGATCACAAAATCCTAACCCCACTGATCCAAATAAAGGACCTGCTGCTGAAGACGGTGTACTAGTATATAAAAATCCAAACGAATTTACTGGAACAGCAGGAGTCAGAAATTATTTAAGATTGAACGTTTATAAATACGATGATATTAACGAAGACCCTTATATATCATTACTCAGATACTTTGGAGATAAGAAAACAAAAGCATTAACTCTTAGAGCTGCAGACTTTGTTTATCTTAAAGATTTAGGAGTTTATCCTATAAATAGATTGTGGATATTAAGAAGATTTCCAGATAACTGTATAGTACCTAATAACTTATTGGCTTGGGGTAAAGCTGTAGAACCAGTTTCTACTGTTGTTGGATGGATAAAAGATAAAGAGGATACACCACTTTTATCTTTGAATTTCAACGAGGTATGGACTGATCAAAATGAAATGATTGATAAAATTATGACTCAAATATTAAGTGATAATTTTAATTATAAAATGCCAATGACGATCCCCGTGCCAGGTTGGTCACAAGGTTTATTATTTGGTATGTTAAATGCTATGGGTTTTACAGACGATTACAACGCAATGAACGTACCAACTGGTGATCCTAACGTTTTAAGAGTCGGTAAAATGAGAGATGCAAGTGGTGCTCAAGGATTACAATCAAGAATGAACCTTTCATTGGAAACAACCTACGAACAAAAATATATCAACGGTGTTGATCCAGGACTGGCAATGATGGATGTTCTATCTAATTTGTTTAAAATGGGAACATCAGATCAAAAATTTATATTAAGTAATAGCCCAATGTTACAACAATTAATAGGAAATATAAATGGTAAAAAGAACGTAAACGCCTGGTTAGACTTTATTAAAAATTTAATAGGGGCTTTTGTGAAAGGTGTGGCGACATTTATAAGTGCTATGGGGACAGGAGAATCTTTTGTTACATCGGCAAACGCGGGTGGTTCTGATCAATCAACTGGCTCAGAATCCCCAGATAAAAATTCAATCGGTACTACTGGCGGTTTAGTATCAAATGTTGCTAATTCTATTTTAGCTGGTACAATAGCAAAATATAGATGGCCCCTAAAAGGTTCTATTGCCTTAATGAGCGGTATTAATACAACCCCTTGGCACTTAACAATAGGCAACCCTTATTCCCCTATTATTAATATAGGTAACGTTTATGTTAGTAACGTTGAAGTTAAATTGAGTAACGATTTGGGTTTCAATGATATGCCAGCAAGGATAGATGTTAATATAAGTGCTGATTTTGGAAGACCGCTTGGTAAGCAGGAGTTAGAGAAGATGTTTAATAATGGGTATAAGAGGGTATATTCGAAGAAGTCACCGGGTAGTGTAACCGAAACAACACCAGTATCGAGTAATGTAACGGCGAGTGGACAACCAGCGAGTGTAAATGTGTTGGGAAATGAAAATCAACCAGCCAATACAAAGTCTATGATTAACAAAGATGTTTATTCACCGTATCCTTAAAAATAATATAATTAAATGAGTTATTTATATACAAATGAGATTGCAGTCAGAGATTTAAAACAGGGAAACCTTGTAGATATTATTGATCCAGTTATTATATGGGACGATACTCTGAATTATTTGCCTTACGTGGTATCACGCGAAGAGGCTATGAGACCTGATTTAATATGTTTTAATATATATGGAAATTTTAATTATATAGATGAGATGTTGACTTGGAATAATATATTATTGCCTTGGAGTATTAAAGAAGGACAAATAATATATTTTCTTGAAGAAGATGATATTACCGCTTTACAATTACAGGCTAAAGCAGATGATCAAGAAATTGTCGCACAACTTGTTAATCCTGATAAGGATACGAAGAAAGATCCTAATAGAGATACAGGCACTGGATTACCACCAACTATTAAACCTGCTGGGTTAAAAGAGGTGGAAGTAGATTTTAATAATAAGACAATAAAAATAATGGATAGATTTAAATGATGAACTACTACTACACTGAAAGTGTAGTAGTTTCAGGAAATTGATTCCTTCTCTTTAAGCGTTTCGTTGCTTGTGCCTAATTTCTTGGGTCTTATTTTTGCTCCACGCTCGTAATCAGTCGTTCCAACTGATATATTTTTCCTATATCCTTCGTTGAGGATATTAGTTGCCGCGTTAAAATCTCTATCGTGCTTCTCACCACATTTAGGACAAATCCAAGTTCTGTCTTTTAGTGTTAAACCATTATTGATCCAACCACATTTAGAACAGGTTTTAGATGATGGAAAAAACCTATCAATATGGATTACTTGCTTGTCGTTCCACCCTGCTTTGTATTCTAAAACATCTATGAAAGTTCCCCACGCAACATCAAGGATAGATTTATTTAATCCTGATTTTGCTGATTGACCGTTAGGTAAGTATTTTCCATTTTCGTTCTGTTTTGGCTTACACCTGTGAGACATTCCTTTTATATTAAGGTCTTCTAGATATATTATATCAAAGTTCTTGATTAAATTAGTGGTTGTTTTTTGTATTAAATCCTGTCTTGAATTAGTAATCTTTTCGTAAATTCTAGCAACTTTTATTCTTTGTTGCTCATAACGATTTGATTGATTGGTCTTTCTTGATAGATATTGTTGATTTAATTTTAATTGATGTTGATAGTGTCTTAAAAATCTATGGTTCTTGATTTTCGTTCCATTAGACAACACTAAAAAATCTTTTATTCCTAAATCTATTCCTACTGATAGTCCTGTTTTACTAACAGGTATATATTCTTGTTCTGTTAGAATTGAAACAAAGTATTTTCCGGTAGGAGTTTTTGATATATTTGCTCTTTTGATTGTTCCTTTAATTTTTCTTTCCATTATCATTTTTATGCCTTCAATGAATTTTGGAATAATTAATTTAGTTCCATCATATCTTACATTTTGTGGCACAGTAAATGAGTTTTTTGATTTCCTTGATTTAAATTTAGGAAATTTTGCTCTTCCAGCAAAAAATCCAGCATATGCTGTTTCTAAACATTTTAAAGAAAATTGTAATGTCTGGGCGTTTATTTCTTTCAGCCATTGTTTATCATTGTTTTTTTTCAATTGAGTTAAATAACCAGACTGTTTATTATATGTTAGTGATGCTTTATTATTCAAGTATTCCTCTTTTCTTTGATTTAAAAAATAATTATAAGTCCATCTAACAGAACCAAAATGCTTGGCTAAAAGAATTGATTGTTCCTTTGTTGGTTCTATCCTGAATTTATATGTATATTTAATTACTTTCAATTTTATACCATTTATTTTTCTGGTATAAGTATATATTAAATGAAAAAAGTCATTTTTTTCTAAAATAGAAAAATATTTTACCTGTCGATAAATTTCCAATTATAAAATTTCGACAAGACTAAATTTAATATATAAAAGAAAAACTATTTCGTGATAGAAGTAATAACCAGATCAGGTAAAAAACTGGTACCTCTAAAATTTGATTACAAAGAAGGGGTTAAAGATAAAGACGCTAAAAGTTACGCTGAAGACATCGGTAAGATGCCGTATATTGTTATGAACGGTGTTACAATTGAAAGTAAAGATATAACTTATTTTAAATTACACAATGATAGATATTTACCTGAAATAGAAATGACTTTTTCTGATCCAACAAATAAAATATTCGATTCAAAATATCCTTTAGATCAACAAAAGATAAGTTTACTAATAAAGGCCAATGAAACATTACTTATGCCAATAAGAATGGATTTCTGGATAACAGAATTTGGTTCAGCAAAAAGTAAAGGTGGAGATTCAGATAGTAAAGTCTACGATTTAGTGGCAAAATTAGATGTCCCTCTTATTATTAAGAACTCAAGTTTTAAAGGAACAAGTTACGAAGTTCTAAAGAAAATTGCAGAACAAACTGAAATGGGATTTGCTTCAAATATAGAGAACGATACAAATGATAGTATGACTTGGATTAATTGTGGAATCGACTACGTTAGAGAACAAATACCAGAAATTGTAAAACGTTCTTATATAAGCGATAATACTTTTTTATGGGCTTACGTTGATTTTTGGTACAATCTTAATTACATTGATATTGAAAAACAACTAAGTTTAAGTACTAAAGACGATAAAGGTTTACCTGGATGTGAAAGATTAAGTGGTGAGCAGAAAACCATACCTCTTATTTTATCTAATCATCCTAACTATAATCAAACAAATCAGTATATTGATAAATTTAATTTATTGAATAATTCTACTGATGTTAATTTTAAATTGGGTTATAATCCTCATATTTATTACTACATGACTAAAGAGAAGAATGTATCTAATGTTTTATTAGATACAATATCTACTAAGGGTGATAAAAGTGATAAAATAGTTATGAAAGGACAACCAACTGATAATAATTACGGATTAGATCAACAGAAGAACTATTTTATTGGTAAAAATGATACTGATAATTCACATAAAAATTACTTATACGCTGAGCAATTGAATCTTCATAATATTGATTTCTTACAAAAAATCAGAATGGTTATAGTTCTAGGTACTATTAATTTTGGATTATATAGATTTCAACCTGTTAATATTCAGTTATATAAAACTAAAGAATTAGATGATAATCCAAATCCAGTGACAGTTGATGACGTTAAAACTTCTAAGGACGTTGATAAATATAAATTGAATGAAAGGTTGAGCGGGGACTGGCTTATAATAGGAATAAATTATTCTTTTACTAATGGTGGAAGTTTAACACAAGAAATAACAGTTATAAGAAGAGAACTAAGTGCAGCTAAAATAGCCAAAAATAGCTAAAAAATTAAAAGATAATTAATGGAAGATAGTAACTTAATGACCGTTAACAAATATTTGAAAGGTTACAATAGTAACACAAGAGAGGTTATAGAACCAGGGTTTGTAGACGTGCAAACAACTGTCGACTATGACTCTGGTAACTTTAAATACGGATCGGAATATATTGGTACGGATAGTTACCAAGATCCATTATTTTTCTTTCAAGATCCTCTTTTAACTACATTTGATATTATTCTAGATACCACAAATTCACCACTTTTTATAAACGGCACTAATAGTTTAGACGGTTTCTTACAAGATTATAGTGAAATATATTCAATAAGAGCAAGACAAAAAGTACATCAAGAATTTAAAAGAACTATATACAACCTATTCAACGCTGAATTTAAACCAATAGATAGAAACAAATCTTATTACATAAATAGTATAGCAGGACTAGATAAATTTACAGCAAGAATTGTTGACTTCGAAAAGGATAAAATTACTATTAACCTCAATGAAGACGTATCAATGATCGCAGGCTACCTCGCTCAATTGTATAACAACTTATCGTACTCTTACAGAGATCAAAGACAAATGATACCAGCTAACTTATTGAGATTCAATATGTACGTGAAAGTACATGATGTTAGGAATATGCCTTTTTACATACCAACAACAGGTGAGACTACAATAACCTCTTTTAATAAGTCATACCAGATATATTTGTTAAGAGATTGTACTTTTGATTTTAGGAAGTCAAAGAATTTTGATGATTCTATAACTGTTGGTGGATTTGACGCTGGTGCTCCAACTAAACCTTCTACTATATCAATTGATGTTGTTTATAAGTCTATTGAGGTAGAATCTGAATATCCATTAATTATGGATAATTTCTCTAATCCTGAAAGTACAGCGTTGAAAATGAATAATAAAGATAAAGATATTCTAGCTTATATTGATGGATTAAATACTGTTTTCACAAATAACGCAAAATTACCAGAAGATTTTGCTGCTCAAATATCTTCTGATAGTGAATTAAATAACGATGGTACATCGCCTTTATCAATCAATGCTACTAAAGAAGATAAAGATAAAGCTGCGAAAGATAATTATAAAGGTGGAGTAGTATCATCTGATAACGGAAGTAAGACAAGAGAAAGTGATATAAAGGGGTTTAATAGAGGTTGGGAACCAGCAGTTAAAAATAGTGACGTTACAACTGATGTTACTGTAACAACCAACGCTGACGTATATAGTGCACATGCTTCTGATCTTGATAGTTCAAGAGGATGGCAGCCAGAAGTTCAAGGTGGTGACGTAACAACAGATACATCTGTAACAACATTCGCTGACGTACAATTTGCACACTCTTCTGATTTAGACGGAACAAGAGGTTGGACACCGGAAATTATTTCAAGTGATATAAACTCAGACACTTCTGTAACAACATTCGCTGACGTACAATTTGCACACTCTTCTGATTTAGAAAGTGTACCATATATGTTTGATCCATCTGTTTTTGGAAGTGATTGGAATTACGGTTTTGGTTACGCTGGTCCCGAGATGGATTCTATAAGAATTAGTATAATGTCCCAATTGAATTTCAATTTAGCTGGACTTTTATTCAGTTTGCCTTTCAGAATAATAGGTGCTTTTTTTGGTGGTTATCACGGAATGCAAGAAATGTATATTGATACATATGCTCCAAATATTCCAGCAATGCCAGATATAAATGTGAATAAAACTTCTCCTCACATTCAAGAAGCATTAACTGGTAGTATAGATACTACTATTAAAACACAAGATCCTTTAACAGGATCAATAGATACAAATATTAAACCAATTGTACCATTAACTGGTTCAATTGATACAACATTTAAACCGCAAGTGCCTTTAAATGTAAAAATTGATACGACTTTTGATACTAAAGAACCTTTAACTGGAACAATTAACACTTCATTCGATCCTAAGAAACCTTTATCTGGATCAATTAATACAGCTTTTAAACCTAAACCATTATTGTTTGGTTATATAGGTACTTCATTTACTCCACATCCACCAGTTAGTGGAACAATTGATACATCATTTAGACCACACCCACCTGTTAGCGGTGTAATAGACACGTCATTCAGACCACATCCACCAGTGAGTGGAACAATTGATACTACCGCAAATCCACACCCACCAGTAAGTGGAACAATTGATACATCATTTAAACCTCATCCACCAGTGAGTGGAACAATAGACACTTCATTTACTCCACATCCTCCTGTTAGTGGTGTTATAAGTACTTCATTTAAACAACAAGTGCCTTTAACTGGAACAATTGATACAACATCAAGGGCACAAGGAGAAGTTATTCTTGGATCTTTATATACAAATGATTACAAGGAAAGAAATGTTAATTTAGGATTATTATATCTTGGTGTAACACACGAAAATATATTACCTATAACTTATCTTTACGCTAAATCAGAGAAGTTCAATAGTTTAGCAAATTATTACGTATCTAATAACGCTGTAAGTGAAAATAAAAAACTTTTCAATTTATCTATTGATCAGACAGTAAGAACTCTTACTCCATTCGAATTGATATATGAATATAATAATAACATAGATGTTAATAAAACATTGAATAATATCACATTATATAATAATGAAATTAATAGAGTTAATAATATGGTAGCATTGAATGTTATAGATAGTATAAGAACAAAACCTGATTTCACAGAAGTAAAATTGTATAACAATACTAATTTTGAAAAAACTTTGGCTTTAAGATATTTATATGATAAAGTTGAAGATAATAAAGTATTAGGTAGAGAATATTTATACGAAAAAGTTATCAATGATAAAAAATTGGATGGTCAATTGATTTCTTTAGAAAGTAATAATGACCTTACTACTGTATTGAATTTAGGTAATATAGTAACAACTAAACCAACCGAAAGAGGATCTGTAGAACTTGGTTTATTATACGAACCAAGTAAGATTAAAAAGATTTTAGAACCATATAGATTATTCGAGCCAAAAACCAAGAAAACTTTGGATCTTGGAAAAATATCTGGGGATTTTATTGAGAAGAATATTAACAGTTTAGTTGAAACAGAAAGCAAAAAACCATTTGGTTTAGTTGCGGAATACGACGCTAAACCAATAGCTGTAGTAAATAAATTAGAAGAATCGAGAAAAGATTTTGAACAATCTAAAGCAGAACAAGTAATAATTGAGGATAAACCTTTAGTTAAGCAATATATAAGTGAGAAAGAAATAAAAGATAATTCACTTCACGGTGATACAATATTTGATACAGGTGATTATAAAAAAGAAAAACCAGGATTAGACAATGAAAGACTTAGATAAACTATGGGTAGGACTAGTTGAAGATAATAAAGATCCAGATAGAATTGGTAGAATCAAAGTGAGAGTTCAAAGTGTATATGATGATATACCTCTTGAGGATATACCTTGGGCCAATTCAGTTAAATCTTTGAGTTGTAGATCTTATGAGGTTCCAGCTATAGGTAAAATTGTATCAGTAATATTTCCTAATGATAATATCTACGAACCTTATTATATGTTTGCTGATCATTATAATGTTAATTTACAAAAGAAATTAAAGGATTTGAGTGACGATGAATATGTTAATTTTTTTGCTGCTCTTTTCGATCATAGAACAAAAGTATATTCAGATGATACTGAATTAACTATGGATTATTTATATAATAAAATAACTATTACAAACGACGATATCAATTTAGAATTAAAAGATAATAGTAGAAAAGTAAATATTGGTTGCCAAACTGCTAGTCAACAAGCTGTACTCGGTAATCATTGGTTTGATTGGATGGATAAGTTTGTTGAGGCTTTAGTGAAACCATCATCTTTAATTGGCAACTCTGGTGCCCCAGTATTAAAACCAGAAATTGATCAGTTACTAGTAGAATACAGAACACTTAGAGAAACATTTGTTTCAGATCACGTTTATATCGTAGATGATAATAAAGTTGATAAATTAGAAATGAAGTACAATTCTCCATTCTTAGACGATGGTGTTAAAATAAATTCTACAAATGTAACAGATATTAAAAGTGTAACAGATGGTGCTCCACAATCTTTATCTGAAAAAATAAAAGATCAAAAAAATAAAGAATTAGAAACTTTAAAAAACGCAGTCCCTAGTGACGCTACTAAAGAAGATAGAATGGTAGATTTACCCGAAGACGACGGTCCTGTACCAGATCCTACCAAAGTGGGTGAAATAACAGTTTACTTCGAAATAAAACCTTAATAAATTATGCCAGATAAAGTAGAAATAACACAAAAAAGATACGACGAAATAAAAAATAAAGATTTACAAGACAGTAATCTTGATGTGTATGAAACGGTTGATAATCAGCAGGACGCTGACGATATTATATCTTCTATGGATAACTATGTCGACGAAGATATAATGATGGAACAAGATACTGATCAGACAGCCTACGGTTACGATCCAAACGCTAACTATGTTTACAAATCACCAGATGACGGTTTATACGTTGATAAAAATGCACCAATCGCTAGTAGCACTACTAATGGTAAACCTTATACTGGATCTGGTGTTAGTGTTGGATGTAAAGATATAGTTAATAATTTTAGTAGGAGCTTGAAAATATCAAAACATTTTACTCTTTCTGATGTAGCTGTATATTTTAATAGATTAGAGGATAAGACTGTAAGCATTAAAAGAAATGGAAAAAGAGAAACAGTAAATTTTAGTAAATATCAATTAGCTTGTAATCTAAAAGCTTTAGCTGTTAATGTGTTAGATAAAATTAAAGATCAATATCCCGATATGTCCATTAATAGTTCTATAAGAAATTTGGGCACTGGATCAGAACACGAGACTGGACAGGCTGCGGATTTAAAGTTTCCAAAACACAAAAAGAAAGATTATTACCTAATAGCAAATTGGATAATGCAGAATTGTCCTTATAATCAATTATTTTTAGAATACAGACCATCTGAAAATCCAAGAGGTGGATGGATTCACGTATCTTACGCTGATCCTAAAAATCTAATATTTGGTGCTTCCAAAGTAGTATCTTCTCTATATAATGATAAATCAGACGCTCCTGGCACAAGAGGAGGTCTATCAAATATAATGTCCAATGGAGATTGGTATGGTTAATATTTAAAATTTCTTTTTAATATATAGATACATGAGTTTTGTTAAAACATACGAAGAGTGGAAATTTGGTGACGCTAATAATGAAGATTTACCAGCAGAAAATGTTGATAAATTTGCTAGACACAACCCCATTAAAGTACACCCAGAAGCAGAAAAAACTTTAATCTTCACACCCGAAGACGAAGAAGGATACCCATTTAAAATAGACGATAGGACACACGGTATCGAAAGTCACGCTATCAAACATCTATACGAGTTCAAACCAAAATTATTCTCAGAATATATAGAAAAATCTAGAGACATTCTAATGCCTTATATAGATGAACAAATGAAGATTCTGGATAATAGAGGATATATAATTGACGACATTACTGAATACGAAGATATAGAAGAAATGAACCCTTATTATATAATAAATGCTTTAGACTTCATCAACGATAAAACATATAAGAACGAAGAACTTACAGAAGTAGAAGAAAAACTTATAAAATTAGTTATATCACCAATCACAGATGAGTACTGGAGATTAATAAACTGGATATTTAAAAACGCTGTTAGAGTTCAAGATTATAGAAAAGATATGGGTAATAAACCAGTATATTATACAGTATCATGGAAAGCTGGTAATCAGATGCTTAACTATTACGATCCAAATACAAAAGGGTTAATGGGAATTACAACAGATAAGTTAAGAGTGAACACTTTATTTAAGATCACAAATAATACTATTTATGAGTATTATAGAAATTTAAAAGAGGGTAGTAAGAAGCCAATACCAAATTCAGAAATTTTAGGTTTTCTCAGAACATACGGTAAATAATTAAACCTTTCACTATTTTTTTGATAAAATATAAAAAATAATGAACTGTTATGTCTGTTAAAAATCAATTATTTTGGAGAAAATATCGTCCAAAGACCTTAAATAATTTAGTCTTATTACCTAGAATTAGAAAAGTAATAGAAAATGGAATTCAACAAGACCTCATCCTACATGGTCATCCAGGTACTGGTAAATCTACTTTAGCTGAAATTTTACTTAAAGATAAGCATTTTATAAAGATTAATGCTTCTATGGAAAATGGTATTGATACTCTTAGAGATAAGATATTAGATTTCTGTGAAACAATGCCTAGTCCTTTTGTTAAATCAACTGATAAAATGAAATACGTTTATCTTGAAGAGTTTGATAAAGTCACAAACAATTTCCAAGACGGTTTTAAAGCGTTCGTTGAAAACTACGACGAAAGAGTTAGATTCATTATATCTATGAACGATATAACAAACGTCATACCAGCTTTGATATCAAGGTTTACAAGAATATCTTTTAATCCTTCCAACGATGAAGAAAAGAATTATCTATTAAGTAACTATCACAAGTACCTATTAAGTGTATCTAAACATTCTAAAATGGATGTGGATGATACTGTATTAAAGAGAATAATAAGTACAAATTTTCCAGATCTTAGGGCTTCAGTTCAACAGTTACAAACAATGCAAATAACTGGCAGTGAGGACGAAATGGCTAGTGGTGATTATAGTGACGTCATAGGATATATGATGAATGGTGATAATAACTTCTCAGATAATTTTTATTTTGTAATGGATAATTGGGTTAATCAACCAAAAGATTTACTTGATATTCTTGGAAGACCTTTATATTATCATTTACTTAGAAACAATCAAAGTATAATCGACGAGAAAGGTTTTATGTTGTTAGAACTAACAAAGAAATATAACGCTGAATTTGAGATAACTACTGACCCACCTCTTCATGTATTCTCACTTATTTGTGATATGAAAGCAATTTTAAACGGATGAAAGAAGTATATTATAAAATGGGAGAGTTCTCAGTTGACGTAATGCCAGACGCTACACCAATTGAACATTTATTGAAATTAAAACACGAAGCCCAAGAAGCAATTGATGAACCAGGTGATATCGTAGAATACGCAGATTGTCTATTGGCTTTATACGCAGCGGCTTATAAATCAGGATTTACTTACGAAGAATTAAGAAAGGCTGGTGAAGAAAAGATAGAAGTTTTAAAGACACGAAAGTGGAGACGAATAGAAGACGGTACTTATCAGCACATAAAAAAAGAGGACTTATAGTCCTCTTTTTTTATTTTAATCTAAATGTCTTTAGAAATTAATAGCTATTCCAACATTTTGTTTAGATGGAGTTAGGGTGATGTTTTTGCTTCGATTCACTAAAACTGCAGCTTTACCGAAGTTAACACCAGCTAGAATGAATTCAATTCCACCTAATACAACACAAGTTACACCAGTATAAAATCTCCAAGTGTTTGGATAATTAACGTAGGGGCTTGGTTGATAAGCCAAGAACAAAGCTCCTGTGCCACCTAACAAAAACCCCCAAGCTAAATCTAGACCACCTTGTTTCCTAAGTTTACGTGCTTGTTCATTCAAGTCGTAATAACTTTGAGAATGTTGCTGCTGTTGAGGAGGATTACTTCTCAAATCAAGATTTTGACTTGGTTGAGTTGGATTAATAGGATCGTTAACACCTTGAGTGAATCCTATTAAACTTGTTAAAAATAACGCGATAATCAATAATAATTTTTTCATAATTTTTAATTTTTTTTATTCATGAAGTATCATAAGACCCCAATGACAACCAGACCAACCAGGTGCAAATTTGTAACATTTAACAATGAATTTATACCAACCAGACGATGTTGGTTGGAAATCAACTATTGCTGTGGATTCAGTTTTAGTGTCTTTAATTACAAGTTGATAGGTGCCATCAGACATTCTTTTCCATACTTCAATATCCATATCTTCAGCTTTACCACTTTCACCGATAAGATAAGCTCTATAAGTATAACCATAAGTTAATACTCTAAAACATTCTTTTGGCTCAGATTTAATAATATCAAATTCAAGATGAACTATCTCATACCCTTTTGTGGTTTCAACTAAATCAATAGCTTCCCACATAGTTTTAACGATTGGTTTCATACTCTTGGAATCGTATTCATTAAACCCCTGTGAATAAGAGACTAAAGACGCGAATAAGATTGCAATAACACATAATAATTTTTTCATAAGCGTTTTTCTTTTCTTTTTTATATGTTACAAAAATAATTTTGTTTAATTTTTAGCACAAAAAAGGGGTAAATAACCCCTTTTCTTTATTTCTTTATCAACTGTGCGTCAATGAAATCTAAATCCACTAATACTCTTTTAGTTTCCACTTTCTTATCTTTGTATCACGTTCTTTGAGTAATTTTGTCAGTAGCCGATCCGGTTCCGGGATCGTCTTTTTAGGCGGGAGATAATAAGTTTCGCGGACTAATTATAAAATACTGATTCACAGTAATTTGTTAGAATTTAACATTTTTTAACAATTTAGTTCTTGACATTTGGTTTTTTTGCCTTATCTTAGCAGAAAAATTAAAGGCTATGAAAATATTTAACATCATGTATGGGATTTAAAAGCAGTAACCTATCCACATACATTGAACTAAATTAAAGGTACAACTGCACAATTTGGCACAAACACCCATATATTTTTTATTGTGTGTTATGCGCTGACAATTATTGAATTATGAAAGAAACACAATTTAAAGTATTAATGCACACAGGACAGTATGTAGATACTAATTTACTTGAAAAGGGTATTTATTCAACATCTCGACCAACATTATACGGCAAGGATGCAACGATTGAACTATTAGAACAACAAGGCAAAACAATGAAGGATATGACAGGTGAATTATTCATATCTGAAAAATGGTTTGAAAATTTACGACTATGTAAATTAGTGGACGTTTCCCTTGTTTGCGCATAACGAGATGCAGCTACCCGAAGGCTGCCAGACAAATGACCGATTGAAACAAATAATTAGCAGCAGCTTGCGGGTAGGTGCTGTTAGCAAATCGTTTAAAAATAATGCTTATAAACTCAAAAACAAAATGAGTTGCTACAATAAAAGGACATGGATAAATAAAGTCACATCACCATCGACAGGGAGCGTGGTAGCATTTAATGGTGATGTTAAGTATAGCGACGGAAATGAGCGTACTACCTTTTTAGAAATATCAGATTGCTACCATACAGTACGGATCATTAGGAATACCGAAAACATAGATGATTTTATAGATAAAATGAAATTATTGAAATCTGAAATAGAATTGTTTATTAATCATTTAGAAAAAACAAAATGATAAACGTATTAAGTATTAAAGAAATAAAAGCAGGGAGTATTGTTACACGGGTATGCCCTGCCAATGGTTATTCCGGGGATGGGTCTTATGTCGGAATGAAATTGGAGCTGATTGGGATAAATAAAACTAAAATTATCCTAAAGAGTTTAGAAGATAAAGATCGGAGAGTAATCCGTCTCTCTCTGAAAGATTTACAATACGGATGGAGAAAATACGAATTAGCTGGTGACAAAAAATATGATATTACTCCCCATAATGGACGGAAAGGACAATTAAGAGTCCAATATGTTTATTTAGGAATTGAATTGGATAATCTAAGGGGAGGCGATCTTGATGATAAGTTTGGCGATTACCTAACTATATGCCGTTATCTTGAGAGTATTAACTGTAATGTATAGCACGCGTAAGCAATCTGCTCGTTAACCATATTATTTTTAAATGTTTGCTAACGTTTAGCGTATGCGGTCGTTGCCGCTTTAAAAATTTGTAGAAACTTAATTAAAAGAGATAATATTATGAGTACTAAAAAACTTTCAAAAGAACCACAAGGAAATGCCGTATCACGCATTGTTATGCGTAGTACTTTCTCTGAATTAGCAGAAGAATGTAAGCGATATGTAACGTGCGACACTGCCCGAATAAGTAAACCATTGGAAGATGGTAAAATGTTCTTAATTATCGGATTTAATCGTAACACCAAAGAAGATGAGGGGCGGTGGGTGAATCAGGATGGGGAGCGAATAGACTTTGATTATGTGCAGGAATCTTGTGTGGCTTCTGGACATGCCAAAGAAGAACTAATTGCTTCAACTAAGGAATACGAGCGATTGTGTGGGATGACACGGGAGGAATACTTTGCTGAACTACGGCAATAGCATTACACATAACGGAACGCAGCTAAACGAGGTGGCTGAATAATACCTCGAAACTTTATTAAAAGCACAAAATTATGAGTAACATAAAAACTTCATTAGGCGCACAAAACCAGCCATCTTGTTTAGGTGCTGTTATGCCCAGTATTTATTCTATGAAATTACATGAGGTTGTAGCATTGACACCAACAAGTATAGAAGGGACGGCAGTTTCTTACTTCTCAATTATGAGGGTTGCAGGAGGTTGGATATATCAAACTTGGGATACGGAAAAGCAAGATTACATTAGAGAAACTTTCGTGCCTTTCAACAATGAATTTATGTCCGTTTAATATTGGGAATAACATGTTTACTGCCGCCAAATGGCGGCTATCTAAAAAAACAACCCCATGAATAATTATTTTTACTACCGTCACCTTGAATAGTGAAAGTTCCGTGTTGGCACTGAAACACCACACCAAATTTTTCAGGAATAGTTGATTCACTAACTTGAACAGTTTGTCCGTTCATTTTACCGATTACAATTCCTTTATCTCCATTCATATCAACACCACCAAGAGGATTATTCATATCTCCCATCATAGTAGTCCCTAAATGGACGTCGTGTTTTGATGGTGTATAAATCATATTAACAATAACAGCTTTTTCGTACATGTTGGCTGATTGTTCTCTTTCTGGTCCACAGGATGTTAATAACAATCCTAACACAAATACTGATAATACTAAAAATATTTTCTTCATTTTTCTTTCTCCTTATTTTGTTAAATTAAACCACCTTTTTTTCTTTACTTCTACCTTTTTAGGTAAATTCTTTGTTGGGTTTTCACTTTCAAGTTTTTCCATGAAATCTTCAACGTAATTCACGTATTCTAAGAACTTAGGTTCTCTTTTAATATGAATATCCCTTACATTAGGAAGATCCACTTCAATATGGCATCTTACGTTAGCTGGATTTGCGTCAAGAATGAATATATCAGTTGATAAGAAAATAGCCTCCCTGATATCATGTGTAACAAGGATTACAGTAGGATCAATATGGTTATTATCTTGAAATATCTTTCTCATAAATTCCTGCATTGATCTCCTAGTTACAATATCTAATGCTCCAAATGGTTCGTCCATAAGAAGAATGGTAGAGTTGGCAACAAGGTTTCTTGCAATCGCAACCCTCTGTAACTGTCCACCAGACAGATTAGGGTATTTGGCGAATTTACTTTCGTGTCCTTCTAGTCCAACAATTTTAATCATTTCCATTGCTTTCTCGTGAGCGTCTTTCTTTGAAATATGTTTCAATGTTAATGGCATTGCTACATTTTCAATTACAGTCAACCAAGGGAAAGAAGAATAGTTCTGAAATACCATTGGAATTCTATCGTTCTCAGTTAATTCTTTACCATGAAGAAGAACTTTACCACTTGTAGGTTGCTGTAAACCGGCAATATAACGAAGAACAGTACTATTGTGTGATAATATACCATTACAATAAAATCTATGATCTGAATCATCGCAAAGTTCTATATCAACCATATTTTCTTCGATGTCAGTTTCATTTATTTTTATTAATTTCTCAGGACCATTGTCGGTTAATATGATATCACCAACATTTAAATCTTTGGTGAAAACTTCATTTAATTCATCGTTAAATAATATATGAGTATCAGCACATTTTAAATTATGTTCATTTGTTGATATTTCCCATATTTTATATGGAATAGTAATAGATATAGATTTTATATCTTTGAATCCATTGTCTGTTAATATTTCATATTCATCATTGTAAATAGTTTCAATGTATTTTCTCATAATTTCAATTATTTAAAAAATTAAAACAATCGTTTATAATTTTACCTGGTATTTTTTTATATTCACTTTCATTAACATGAAATATATCATAACCATTTTCTTTTATTATAATATCCCTCATCATATCTCTTTTTTTATTCTCTGGACTGTCTCTATGGTAATATGTTCCATCAAATTCTATTATTTTATTTCCTACTATAAAATCTGGCATTATAACTCTATTATCTAATTTTAATCTAAATTCGTTGTTTTTTCCACTATCATCTTTAATTCCATTTTTTAGTGTAGCAAAAAATATTTTTTCTTTTTTGTCCATCTTTTCATAAACACGCCAGAATAATTCTTGACTAACTTTTGAAAAATTGCTTTTCTTATAACTATTCATCCATTTTTCTTGTCTGTCCAACCATCTATTTCTGCCATCTAATTCACCATACTTTTCTATGCACTTATTCAAAGAAAATGTCATTTGTCTTTTAGATATTTCCTTTTTAGATTCTTCATCGCTGTATCCTTTTTTTAACCAATATTCGACTTGATTTGGATATTTGCCAGTTCCTTTTCTAATAGTCCCCTTGGCTACTTTGGATTGATGTTCAGATACTTTATTTTTAGAATCATTTTCACTATAACCTTTTCTTTCCCAATATTTTATCTGGTTTGGACCAACTCTCATGTTTTTTATTTGTTCTTCTGAATATCCTTTTTCTTTTAAATAATCATTGCTCGATACAACTCTATTTTTTACTTTAGATGATCTATCTTTTTGTATTTTTGAAATAATAGATTTGGCTTCATCTTTACTATATCCTTTTTTTAAATAATTGTCAATGTTGAAAATATGATTTGTTGTTAAAAGATTTTTATACATCAATTTTATTTCATTATACATATTAATTGGTAAAAAAGATTTCCATTTTAAATCTTTTGTTTTTAATTCGCAATTGGTACAACTTAATATTTGATAATATTCATATCTTTTTGGTTTGTATTTTTTTCTCAATTTAACAACAAGATCATTTCCACATATATTACATTTTGGTATATTATCTTGTTCAAACTCATGTGAACTATATCTAAATATCATAACTTTTTTATTATTATATATTAAAATAAAAAAGTCATATTTGGTTAATCTGGTTGACGTAAACGTTTTATTAATTCATGGGATTCAATGTTTTCTATTTTCCCAGTTTTCTTATTCCTTATAGTTATAAAACTATCTTTTGTAAAACACTTGCCACAACCACTTTGTCCGAGAATAGTAACAAACTGACCCCTATCAACGATATCTTTTATTTCTAATGTAAAATCATCAAAAATAGTAACCTTACCGTTATTGTAAGTTTGTGTGATATGAGAAACATCCATAATATTAGTTTTCCCGTATTGTACACCACTCAATTTCTCAATCAATTGTGGTTTCACTTTAATAACTGGTGTAGGTTCCACACTTAATTCTACAACTCTGGGTTCTTCTTTTACACCAAAAGCCTGTTGTATATTTTTAGCCAATTCTGAGCTAGTGTCTTTCTGTAAGTTATCGAGAAACGGATTTGATTTCCCACTAGGGGTTTCATCTATATCAAAATTAGAAGGGGTTTTGGTTTCGGCAACAACCTCAACCTCTACTTTTTTGGTTTCTTCAACCTCTTCTTTTTCTTTACCTCTATTAAAAAAATTCATTTGCTTTATTTTTTATTGTTGTTTATATTGCTGTTTGACTTTCAATATTATACATATTTCCATTTAAATAATCTTCTTTCACCCATTCTTAAAAGTTTATCTTGAATATAACCCACAATAAGAACAAGTAAAAGGATTGCGTATAAGGCGTCGTACCTTGATTCATTTCTAACGTTATTAGCTAAAGCTCCAACTCCACCTGTGTTATAAATCATTTCAGCTACAACGATGTAAGTCCAAGAAATAGCTATAAGAACAATAATATCAATTGATATTTTAGATAAGACAGATGGAAGATAAACTTTTCTAAACATTTGCCATTTAGTTGCTCCAAGTGTCCACATTGTTTGTTTAAGTGTTTCGTCTACTTCCATAATTCTTTGAACTACAACTGGGAGAAGATATACAAAGATACCTACTGCTAAGAAGTGAACTTTTACACCGTAAGTTAATCCAAAGGTGAAAACAAAGATACTAGTCATAATAGGGAGTGGGAGGAATCTAGCTGTATCAACAGGTTTACTCATAGTATAGTTGAAGAAAGCAAATAATCCCATAAGAAAACCAAGTGGAAGAGCAAGAGCAACAGCTTCTAAGTAACCTAAAACGTTTACTCCAAGTGAAAATCCAGTATTGAGAAGTAAATGTTTTTCAGTGAACAAATACGGAAAGGATGAAAAGACTTTAATTGGACTAGGAAGAGCTTTATCTGATACTATTCCAATTGCTGATATAATCCACCAAGTTGCAAAAAACAAACCAATTCCTAGATATGATAAGATTGTTTTGGAGCTATTACTGATTTTGCTATCAGCTCCCATCTTAAACATAAGAGGAATTTCTTTGAAGAATAATTTTATAATTTTCATTTTTTTAATTTTATGATCGGTTTAGATAAAAAAATTGGGGGTCTTCTTGCGTCAACCCCCAATTCGCGTCAAACAACAATTACTCAGCAATTAATCCAAAGTCAGTTCTACGATTAGCGGCCTTCTGATTTTCAGTAGCATTTGCTGCTACTAAGTCGGTCGAACCATTTGCAGGTTTGTTAGGGCCATTACCGACGATTACAAATTTATTAGAGTCAAACCCGTAGGTTTTTACAAGATATTCTGCTACTGCGTTAGCTCTCTGTTTCGAAAGAGTTACGTTACTATTATATTTACCAGTGTTATCAGTATTACCCTCAATCCTGATTTTTGCACCCTTCCAACCCTTCGCGATTGGACCCATTTCCCTATCAATGATAGTCTTAGCGTCATTATCTAAGAGGAAAGAACCTGTTGCGAAGTTAATAGATACCATACGGGTAGCCATTGCTGGTTTGGAAAGATCTGCTGTGGTTGTAGGAGCAAATTTCTGCTCAGTTTCAGCCACATTGTTTCCACTATTCATATCAGTAATTGCTTCGATAATACCACTATAAGAAGCCTTAGTCCAAGGTACTGGGTTTTTAGCGTAGAAACCACCAGTTTCAGATGAAGTCTGTGAGTAAATCCTACTCATACGTGTATAGAGATCGTCACCATCAACACCTTGATAAGAAGCATCCAATCCAAAGAACGCCTTGTTATCACCATAAGTTGAAAACCTTACTTTATTAACACCGTCAATAACGAGGTCAAGTGTGAAACCAAATGCCTTTGAGAAAGCTTCAGCTGCAAGTTTACGGTTACCCTCATCCTGCATATCAGCGTTGGCAGTCAACCAAGCTCTTACGAGTTTATCAAAATCCTTAGCTTTATCCTGAAGAACACTTTTCTTAGCAATCATTCCATCCATAATAATAGAGGTAGCAAATTTTGTAGAAGTTACAACCTTTGATCCAGTTACTGCTTTGATACAGTCACCGTCATCTGGAGACCAAACTACTGCCAAGTCAACCTGTCCAGCCTTGAACAATTCAGCGGCTTTTGCACCACTTTCAACATATACGATAGTTACATCTTTGATAGACTTTCCACCTGCGTCCAACCAGTTAATTAAAAGGGTTGAAGAAGCTGTTGGGAAAGCACAAGCGATCTTTGTATTTTTGGTCAAGTCGGCTACACTATTAAAAGAACGGGTCCCTACAATAACGTCAGCTCCACGACTATCATCAACCTTGAAGAACTGTACCACACCAGCCTTAGCTAATTCACCTGCTTCACCCATTTCAGAACCTGAAATATCAGTAGTTGTGTAGATAGCATCTACCTGATCTGCTAAAAGTGATTCGATACAAACCTTACGGTCGTCCATCTGATTGATTTGAAGTTTGAGATCAAAGTTCTTGAACATCTTGCTCTCTTTGTTTACTTCTTTTCCACTATTGTACCATACAACTGGTGCGAAACCGCTCCAAGTATTAAGTCCGATAGTGAGGTCGGCGGACTTTCCACCAAACCAGGAGGAAATTCCTCCACTTTTTGTTTCACTCGCACTAGGAGTGTTACTTTTGAGTTTTGGGAAGAGCCAAAAAGCTGACCCAAAAAGAAGTCCTGCGATTACCAAACCGACGAGAACTTTACCTGTTGTTGTTAATCTACTAAACATAATTTTTCTCCTTTTTAAATTTTAATTGTTTAATTAATTGTTGATTGTTGTTTATAATTGTGTTAATTGTTTGCTTATATTAAATTAAATCTTTAAATGTACCACTGGTTTTCTGAGTCATTGGCTGAGCCAATACTTTCTGGTAATCATTGGAAGTCTGAGCAAAAGTTGCGTTTTCGTCCTTGTTTACCAATGAGCGGAAGTCTGTGAGTTGGTTAAATGTATCTTGATCATACATTGATAACAGTTTAGCTCCTTCATCTTCCCATACAGCCGACTGAATATCTTTATCATATACCCAATCCTTTGCCTGCTCTGTGAAGCGGGTGATGTTTGCCACATAGTTGGAAACCTTTTCAGCGTAAGCCTCAGTTGCCATTTCCCAAAGAGCTCTTTCATCGGGGTTATCATTAAGAAGTGATTTTGCTGAATCAAAAGCATTTGATGTGCTAGTCAACAGTTTCAAGTCACTCTTTTTAAGGTCGATATCCTGTTTCAAAAGTTCGAGGTCGTCTCCCCAACTATCATATAATCCTGTACAATATTTGATTGCGGTTTGAATTGCTTTCAGACGAGGAACAAGGTTCTGGTTTGACTGCATTAATCTATTTGCGATGATTGAGTTTTTATTGGCTCTCCTAGCATATTCAGGATCTTTCTTCTTCTCAGTAATTTCCTGTGCTTTCTTAGCCTGTGCAAACTTGTCTTTAGCCATAGTTTGTTTTTCATCCATTGCCATTAACAGTTCGTGCTCACCAGCCTTCATAGTCTTAATTGATTCGTTGAGTTCCTGACGTTTTCCTGACCATTTTCTCCACTGGATTTCCATAACAGAGATAGGGTCACTTTTAACGATAGATCTCCAAAGTTTCTTCACGAAGAGCTGATAACGTAAGGAAATCATATCTTTATTAGCCCAAATGAGCCAACAGATTAATCCAACTGTGCCTAACATAGCACCTAGGATTATAGCGTTTGTAACGATTGATATAAGAATTGGTAGTACTTTCCATAAGACCCAACCAATCCCTACGATGGCACCACCAGCAACTAACCAAGACACTAATTTTTCGTTAGGGGCTAGGATGCCTTTTCCTTTGGTGTCGCCATTACCACTTGTAGGTAACATGTTTTGCATTTCCATAATTGTTTATTTCTAATTGTTGTTTATAATTGTTGTTTGTTGTTTTTTACTTCACGTAACTTTGAATTTTCTGAATATCACCGTTAACTTTATCTACCACAATCTGGTAAGCTTTTTCAAACTTAGTCTTTTTGATAGTAATCTTCTGACTTTCACCCTGAATAAAAGTGTTGTTCTCAGCAATCTTCTGTGCATTTAATACCATTTGTTGCTGTAAAGTTTGAATCTGTTGGGTGATTTCATTGATTTTAGCTTCAGCTGCTGCGTTAGCCTGTTGGAGGGATTGAATCTCTTGTGTCTTGGTGTTAACCTGAGAACTACCCTCTTGGGAAAGGTAAGATTCAAATTCGTTTTTATGTTTTTCAAATAGATCAATGTACTTTGAAGCTGTCTGTACAAGTACAGTAGGTGTAACACCCTGCGCTTTCAATCCTACGTAAGCTAATTGATAGAGACTTGGCTCTGGAATATTACCAGCCATTTGACCCATTTCGTGCAATGTGTTTGCGTATTCGAAATAATCAGGACCAGGAATATTCTGCTCTTCCATAAATTTATATAAATGGTCAAGATAAGCCTGATCTGGGGTTTCTACGTCTGCGTTCATTACCACAGGTTGTGGCATGATAACTGGATTAACAATAGGTTGTGAACCTGCGTACCTAGCCTGAAACTGTGATGGATTCACTGTCTGTGGGGAGGTTTCTCTTTGAACTGGTTGATCGTCTTCCTTAATAAGAAGACCTTTTAACCAACCACCTTTTTCTTTTGCCATAGAATAATTTGTTTTTATAAATGTAACACAAAAGTATAACTAAATTTCGACACTACAAAATTATTTTGAAAATATTTCAAACTTTTTTAATTTATTTGTTCCAATTCTCTTCCCCATAAGGGTCCAAGTCACTAAAAATTCTTTCACCTTCACTTTCTTTTATTCCTTCATATTTGAAATCAAGATAAAATATTTTACCTATTGGTAATCTTTCCATTCTACTATCTCTATTGAAAGGTATAGTAGATTTGTAAGGATTTCTATTATCTAGTAAATAAGGATTATATCTTGTTTTCATTACGATGAACCATATTTATAAGAAGCCCAACAATCATATTCTTCTGTCCAAAAGAACCCCAAATCATCTAATTCTTTTTTATCTTCGTCTGAAATTTGATCTTCAGTATAACCACATATCAACAAAACATCGTGTTCACAGTGTGTGGGATAACTCTCATTACTTTAATTAAATCTTCCATTTTTATAATTATTAATCGTGAATACATCTAATAGATAATGCGTCCCTATTATCAGTCATACCCCTCCAAATCCAAGTACTTAAATATTCAAAACTCATCATATAACCCACCCAATTTTGGGAATTGAAGTAACGTTTTGAAGTATAAAAATTCGCGTTGGTATTAATATTACAGTAATAAGAACCGTAGTCTTTAACCCACATTCCGCCAGGTAAAGCCGTAAAACCACTTGAATTAGTAGCCCCAGTGTTTGGGTCAGTCCAATGGTTAAAACTTGTTTCTTTCATATATCCGCCAGCGATTGTATCAATTTTAAGCCAAGGATTGATAACTTGCCAAGATCCGCCAAAAGATACAACTAACTCGTTCCATTCATCGTCTGTTGGAATATGCCAACCATCTGGACAAATTCCCTGTGATCCTTCTGTTGTATCATATGCCATTGCTTCATCCCAACTATAAAGTCCACCGTAAATATTACAATTATCTTGATTATTACCGTAACACAATTTTTCTACAATAGTATCTTGATGAAATCCTTGTCCACTAGTCCTATACACTCCAACATTCAAATTTTCAGCCATCCATATTTGCATAGTAGTATCCATTGGCGATTTCTTACTATTCACAGCAATCTGCACTGTGGAATAATTATGACCATTAAGATCAAGACATCTAAGAAAATTAAAAGTAATAGTCTTACTCTTGTTGGGTCTATCCATAATAAAATTGGTATAAGTCCCAGTAGTTCCTTTATACTGCAAGAGTTCACCATTATCGTAAGTCATTTCAACAGTTGTTTGACTATTTTTCAAATGACTACCACCAGTTTGTGGCTCAAAGGAAGTATAACTAATATTTATATCATTCTCAAAAAAACTATTACTTAACAATTTAGTTGAGTAGTTAAAATTCTTACCACTAACTCTTACAAGGTACATCCCTTGTTTAACACCATTAATTGTAAATGTATGCAATCCGTATTGTAAAGATTTATCTATTTTATAAAGAGATTTTCCACACATATCAATAATTGAAATGTTGGTATTCCCAGAACCTATAAATTTTAAAGTGGATTTATCAGTCATTGGATTTGGATAAATCTGCATATCTGACTGTTTTTCGGGATTTTGAATTCCAACACCCCATCCAATAAGGTGGAGAACATCACCACCGTTTAGATAGACTGTATCTGGATCTGAGATATTAACAACTTGAATTGTACCAATAACGTTGGTATCACCTGACGCACCAAAACTAATAAGATAATCTGGGGCTAATTGTGCGTAAGACGCAATGGCAAAAGCCAAGAAAACGATAACAGATGTAAATCTTTTCATATTTTTCAAATTAATCTCTTTTTCTAAATCTTCTGATATACTATATGCTTCAGTTAATGAATACTTATCATCAACGTGTACACAAACATCTACGTAATACTGGTGTCCAGATTGTCTCACTTTGAAACTATGATAGGATAAAATATTAGTAAATCTTTTTACTACTGTTTCTATATCATCCACACAATCTGGTGCTCTATCAAGGAGAGCGTCAACTGCTCTTTTACCAAGTTTCCAACAAACGTGGATAACAATTAATGCTACAAATAAAGCGGCAACAGAGTCAGCGTAATTAAAAAGTTTAATCCCTGTCATTTGTCCAATAGTCACAGAAATAAGACCAAGTAAGACAACAGCAGAACTCCATATGTCTGTTGAAAAATGTAGAGCATCTGCTTCAAGTGCTTGACTATTATACTTTTTAGCTGCTCTCATAAGTTTTCTACTTCTCCAAACATCAACCACAATAGAAGTAATAACTACAATATAACTGAATATAGTGACTTTAATATCAATATTTCCTGTTATAAGTCTATGTATGGCTTCATAACAAATCCAAAAACAAGTTATGAATAGAAGTAGTGTTTCAATAAGAGCTGAGAAGTTTTCTATTTTACCGTGGCCGTAATGATGGTCTTTATCTGCGTCTTTAGTAGATACCCTTACAGCGAATAAAGTTATAATTGCAGCTACCAAATCTAATCCAGAGTGTAGAGCTTCGGATAAAATACCTAAACTATTGGTCATAGTACCAATAGTTAATTTAAATCCAGTTAAAAAGATAGCAGCAAAAACAGATATTAATGCTACTTGATTTTTTTCTTTGTTCATAAAGAATAATAACTATCACTTGGGAGACAAATCCAACATATCGCGTAAAGAAGTATTCCTATACCGTAACCAAAAACTGATAGACCCCAAAGAATTCTTAAAAAGACAGGATCTATACCAAAATAATCACCTATACCAGAGCATACACCGGCAAGTATAGAGTGGTCGTACCTTCTTATAACTCTGTTTTCTATTCTTTCGTTTTTCATTCTAACTCGGGTGCTGGTGAATATAATATACTATCGTAACAACCAGTTCTATCACTAGTTATCTCTTCGTAACAAATTCTTTTTTGTTCTTTACATTTTTCAATAGCAAACTCTATCATAAGATCAACTATTTCTTTCTTATAACCAGTAATAATACTGTGAGTTCCTTTAAATTTACTATCAAATAATTCGTTTGCAGTCATATCTTAAACGTTAAATGGGAAAAGTTTATACCAAAGATTGTCGTCTTTCTGTTGTCTAATTTTCACCACTTCAAAATCATCGAATATCTTAGATACTGTGGCGTCAAAATTTCTTGTTCTTTTTTGTCCATCAGTTGTTCTTACTTGAAACTGACCAGTTACAAGAGTTGAACCGTCAGATTGATTCTTAGCCGAAAGCACAGACACGTCGTATAACCATTTGCTACCCATGTGTCCACCTCTCCATTCTAATCCTAAAGCCTCTGTTCCCCAATGTTCTACAACATCGTGGAACTTATCATTTAATTTACCTTTAACTATTTCTAATTGAGTTGCCATATTATTTTCCAAATAAAGATTTTGTTTCTCTAATTATTTCTCTTGTGAAGTACCAAAAAAACCAAACAAAAAATAGAATTATACCACCAATAAAAGCTTCTCCTAAAGTAAGGACCCAAAGATTTTCAAAAAATGTTACAGGTTTACCTAACCCGTCTGTAACAAAATTATCTGGGTGATAAATTCTACCAAAATATACAATAATGCAATTTATAAGTATTACAGCAACAGCAATAAGTGTTGGATAAAATTCTATATCTTTTTTCATCGTATCTTTAATATACTTATCGTGCCAATCTTCTGGACTAAATACTTTTTTCATATTACTTCATTTTACAATGATTAACATCTTTCTTTGCGAATAAATGTTTTGGAATTCTCCAACTAAGACCCGAGTTAACAAATGAATTATCCAATCCACTCACGTAATTCACACCAAAAGATAAATCCCATTGAATATTATCTGTGATGTATAATACACAACCTGCGTCACCCATATTAGTTGGTGCTGTCCAATTGGCGTACATTACCATTGTCTCAGCAAAGATAGCGAATTTCGGTGTAATAAAAAAATACGCGGCTAAAGAAGCGTTATATTGAGCGTAAGGATCAAATCCGTTATAAAAAATACCAGCATTTCCAAAGATTACAAGTTTATCAAAAAAACATTTCTGCATAGCTAAATTCACAGAAGGAGCAAAATTTGGTAACTGGTATTGTGGAATACCCACAGTTGGAAGATAAGTGGTAGCGATAATTGCTATATCTGGCGCGTATTTATGATCAGATAATAGAGGGATTTTAAATCCAATATTAACTCCTCTTACTCCGTTGTTAGTATAAGTTCCAGTAGAATCACTAAAATTTACACTACCAAATTCAACACCGTAACGAAACTCTAACCATTTAAAAGCACCGTACCTAATATATGTAGTGTTGTAAAATACATTCGTCTTCGCACCTTCGTTCATATAAGGTACATTCTTCATGTAATTGTAACCAAATCCTAATTCAATATCCATTTGATGTAATCCTACAAGTCTTGCGTTGTAAGTATATCCGGGACGATCAGGAATGTAAATTGTTTCACATGTGTCTGCTTGTGCGAAAAGCACGGTGCTAAAGAGCACCATTAAAATTGCTAAAAATAATTTTCTCATTTGTTGTTTGTTTTTATATATTATTAATTAATTGAATATTAACGCATTCCACCTGATTTCTTTGATCCACCAGATGGTGGTTTCGATGAAGGTCTTGATTGATTACTAGGCTGTCTAGTAGGTTGATTACGTTGCATGTTGTTATTATTGGGTCTAGGTTGATTATAGTTGTTATGTTGTGGTTGTTGTCTAGGTTGATTAAAATTATTGTGTTGTCTATTAGGTTGATTATAATTACGTGATGGAACTGGCTGTCTATTACCTGGTTTATAAATGTTATTGTTCCTATTCCTACCAGGTGAATAAGTATTATTATAATGTTGTCTCATTTGAAGAGATTGATTTCTATAAGGGGCGTAATACCTATGAGCATTTGGCGCTCTGTAATAAGTACCTCTTCTATAATAATTATAATAAGGAGTATGATAACCGTGATATACATTATAATAATAAGGTGTCCAAGGATTCCAATATCCAGGATAATATCCCCAACGATAAGGTGATACATATACATTATAATAAGGATTATACATGTAACTCATTATAGCCCAATTATATACAGGTACATATGTAACTGTATTTGTAGTTAGAGCGTCACCCATACTTGGATTGGGTGTGTTGGTTGGTGGTTCAATTATATAATTTTCACCGTAGAGAGCTACGTCACCAACTACTTGAACGTGAATTTGTCCACCTTCTTTCTCAACTTCGATAACTGCAACATCTTGTTTTTCAAACTCGCTTACTGCTACTCTTAGAACTATAGCGTGTGCTGAACCACTAACATGATCAACAACTTGAATGTAATCAGTTCTTCCGTCACCATTAAGATCAAGATTGTTTATTCTTGAGTCTTCAACATTAAGACTTCTCTCAAAATCTTCAAGAGTTTGAGATTTTTGGAATAAGTTTAATACTCCATAAAGATTCAAGTTATCACCTGGCATGTCCAGTTGTTCTTGAGCAAATAATACTGTGCTAAATAACATCAGTATAATAGTAATTAATTTTCTCATACAAAAAGTGTTGTTTTTAAGATTTCTAATCTTTCTTTAAATACAGTCTTGTTTTTAAAACAATCTTGTATATTTTTAATCATAGCGTTATATCTACTTATATCCTCTTTGTTGTTTTTATTAACCAACTTATTATACATTGATTCAACTTCTTCTACTTCAGGAAGATATGGAACTAACCCCTTTTCAGCGTAGACTTTACCACTATAATAAAATCCAAGATTTTCTGCTGTATCGCAACTATTACAAATGTTATCGTCAAATTTTTCTGCTGATAAATCTAACGTATAATACATGTAGTTAAATATCATTTGATGAATATTGTTGGCGTGCATGTAATAACTTCTACCGCCATCTATAATTGATAACACCTAATGTTCCGTAGTGTGAAGAATGTCCACAACTATCGTAGGGTTGGTATTCATTCCCGAAATCTTCGTCGTCGTATTGATCATCGTCCTTTTTATGATTCTTTTCCCAGTCGTTGATTTCTTTCTTAATCTTAGCTTCATCTGGAAGATGTGAGGAATAATCCTACGAACATCATTAATACATAAGTTATTGATCTCATAATTTTAATATTTATCCTGAATAAACTAAATAAAATCCGTTATTTTTCTTTTCCATATCTATCAATCCTAATAAATCAAATATATCCCTTTGCACTTTTAATCCATTTCCAGATTTATAACCCACCGGATAACACTTGTCCACAAGACTCTCAGATTCATAAAAATCTTCTAAATCATCAATCAATTTGTTAACTGATTTATACTCTTGTTTTGGTTGCATATCAGGACCCTTATTGGCTTCTAACATAAACGGATTCAAGTCTTTATCAACTACAAAATCCATTCCAAATACTTGTGCACAAAGATTGTTATTTAAATTTCCTTTTCTACCAAGACTTGGTTTAACAGCGTCTATCACCATAGCCACTTTATTGTTTATTCTTTCGAAGAGAACATCGGGATTATCATATCCGTTATCTAACAGATATGTTCTTAATTGTTTCATAGTCATTGGATTTTCATCGTAGACTTTGAGATCCAAATTGAAACTGGTAATGTTGTTTTCGAAATCAAGAGTTGAGTCGTCGTATTCTTTATTAGAGTAGATACAAGTGGCGTACTTATTAATGTAAGCTTCTACTACTCCATTTTTTATGGTGAGAAGGAGATAAATTCTAAGATTTAGTTTTCTATTATTAATAAGAAGAAGATCTCTTTTATAATTTTGAACAAGAGTATAATTTTCTTTAGATTCAAGAATATCTTTTAGTTCTCTTGTGAGTTTTAAACCCTCTTTTCTTTGTCTTTTTGATTTGAGAATATAAATTTCGTTTTGTTTATATTGTTCTTTAAACAATTGAACGTGATCGTCATTAGAAAGAACAAATGTTTCAGGTAAAAGTTGACTAGCACCAAATCTACCGTAAGTCTTTTCAAGAATGTTCCAAAGACAAGTTTTACCAACTAAATCGTCACATCCCTGCACACCAAATATGATTTGATTTTCGTTATGTGGTGTTAATTTATCCAAATCAATTTCAATTCGATTGTAACCATTTGGTATATAGATGTTCCAATCATCATCAAAATCAAGTTGGTAGAATTTATATTTTCTGAGAATTTTAATAAAACCAGACACACTAGAAGAGTGACTATCACAGTAGAATGATTTATATTTACGTGTATCTTCTTTAACGAGGTCAGAGAACTTTGGTAAGTTCATATATTTGTGATAAATATCAGAAATCATGTTTGTGATTTCGTGATTTCTATCAAGAAGGAAATCAAAAGTTTCAGGTTTTCTTTGAAACTTACTTATAATTTTTTCTAATAAAGACACAGTATCAGACATTATTTTTTATTTAGAAGTATCTAATGTATTAATTATTCTGGTAATTTTTTGTTTATTTAATTCCTTTTTCTTGTTCTTATATTTATTCTTTAACATTTCATATAGATACTTACCGTCTTTATATTTCTTAATCTTATCGTCATTCACTTTTAAGATATATACTGTTTCACTTTTACAACCGTAATACATTTCTTTAAAGATTTTTATATCTATATCACCTTCCCAAACTTCCTCTTCAAATTTATCTTCTGGGGTTTCAGACACTTTTATAAAAATACCAAATCCGTCCTCGTGTTTAGATTTAGTAACAAGAGAATCACTGTTCAAAGATATAGTATCTCTGAGCAATTGTTTCTTTTCATCCTAATTGAATTTTAATCACTAATATAGTTGCTAATACTAGAAGAAAGAAAGAAGCAATTCTCACGTAATCAAGGGCTGTTGCTAGAAACATTTGAAATCCCCAAAGTGTAGGAGATTCTTTGTCCCAGTGCATAGAATTATCATTCACCCACTGCATCAACATTCTAGTTCCGCGTGGATGAACCATCCATAACAAAATGTCTTTAATCGTTGGAAACGTCATTTTCAAATTCTTTTTTAAGTTTCAAATACTCCTCGTATCTATGTTTTTTACTTTGTTCTTTCCTCTTTTCTAGAGATAGTTTCCTCTTTTCAAACTCTTCGTCTGTTTCTTCCCTATATCTCCAAACTTCCACTATATAACAAGGATCACTGGAACAATCTTCGTCTTGATAACCTTCTTCAATTTCAATTCTTAAAGTATCAGTATCTTCTAATGCAATATTCTTTTCTTCTAACATTTTTTTCACTTCACCCCAATTATATTGGCGGCTTTCAGTCATTCTGGGGATTCCTTTTGATTTGTGAAAGATTCTCTCCCTTTTAATCTCTTTTTTCATGTTTACAAATATAAATAGAAATTCTGAGAAATAAAAATTTCATAAATTTAATTTTTAAATCTTCCCACCAATTTAATAAATCATTGAGTTTATTATATATTACAGTTTTTTCAACTGTTAATTCATCTTGATTATAACATTCATCTGGTATTAGAAAACCACAATCGTATTCTAACCTATTATCTTTTATTAAAGCCCAACCATCACAGTGATATATAATTCTACCGTGTTTTCTTAGGTTCTTTATAATAACACAATGATGCTTGGTATTCTTACCAAACATCATCTGTGCTACCTGCCAATCTTTTAATTCTTCTTTCATATCAATACATCGGTGGAGGAGGTGGTTGATTTACTATATTCTTTTCCTTTATATCCGAAATTACGCACTCTGTTGTTAAAAATAATCCACCAACCGACGCAGCGTTTTCTAAAGCTACCCTCGCAACCTTTGTTGGATCAATTACTCCAGTCTCTAATAAATTCTCAAACATTTCTGTTCTGGCATTATAACCCAAAACTCCATTCTTCACATCCCTTATAATAACAGAAGCGTCACCCGAACCTGAGTTCATAACTATCTGTCTTAGTGGTTGTTCTAATGCCTTTTTAATAATATCTATACCAATTTTTTCGTCTTGATTAGAATAAGGAAGTTCACCAACTTCGTCTATTGCTCTGATATAACCAACACCACCGCCTGGTATAATACCTTCTTCTACAGCGGCTTGGGTGGCGTGAAGGGCGTCGTCGAATCTATCTTTCTTTTCTTTCATTTCCATTTCAGAGGCTGCCCCCACGTAGATAACTGCGATACCACCTGCCAATCTAGCTAATCTTTTTTCTAGTTGCTCACGATCGTATTCACCTGTTGCCTTTTCGATTGCTCCTCTGATTTGTTTTATTCTACCAGCGATTGCTTCTTTTTCGCCTGCTCCACCCACAATAGTAGTTGATTCTCTATCTACTATCAACTTTTCACAATAACCTAAATCTGCTATTTCAACTGATTCAAGTTTCATACCTTTTTCTTCTGATATAACAACACCTCCTGTTAATACAGCGATATCTTCTAACATTTCTTTTCTTCTATCACCAAAACCTGGAGCCTTAACAGCTACAACTCTTAAACCTATTCTCATTCTATTTACAACAAGAGCACCAAGTGCGTCCCCTTCCACGTCGTCACAGATGATCAAAAGAGGATGATTTGAATTATGAACTTTCTCTATAATAGGAATCAAATCCTTCATAAGAGGTTTCTTATCGTAAATAAGAATTTGTGGAGTTTCGTATAAAGCCTCCATTTTCTCTGTATCAGTTACAAAATAAGGAGAGATATATCCCTTATCAAATTGCATACCCTCCACTATCTTTACTGATGTTTCTGTATTCTTTGCTGGCTCAATTGTTATAACACCTTCTTTCTTAACCTTTTCCATAGCCTCAGCTATAAGCTTTCCAATAGTGTTATCATTGTTAGCTGAAATAGTTGCTACCTGTTCAATCTTTTCGTAACTATCACCAACTTCTTTGGATTGATTATGAAGAGATTTAACAACACAAGCAACCGCACTATCTATACCTCTCTTAATATCCATTGGATTACAACCAGCGGTAATAGCCTTATTTCCTTCATTTATAATGAATTGTGCCAAAACTGTCGCGGTAGTTGTTCCGTCACCTGCGGCGTCAGATGTTTTAGATGCCACTTCTTTAACTATTTGTGCTCCAATGTTTTCTGTTGGATCTTCCAGTTCTATATCTTTAGCGACTGTAACACCGTCTTTAGTAATATGGGGTGATCCGTATTTATTTTCTAGGATAACGTTTCTACCTCTAGGTCCGAGGGTAATAGCGACGCTATCAGATAATTTATTAACTCCTTTGATTAGTTTTTGTCTTGCTTCGTATCCAAATTCAATATTTTTTGCCATTTGTTATTAATTATTTTTTAATGTGTTCCGTCCGCTAATGAAAAACCGTGACGTAAACCGTGTTCGAAATCACATTTTTGGTAACCAGCGATATCTTCGTCTATATGTTTACCAACTACTATCCCAACCATGTTACCTATATCTGATAAATCACATCCTTTTGGTATTCCATTAAGTCCACTTATTAATTCCTTTATAATTACTGATGTATCTTTCATTTTTTTAATCTTTTTATTATATCCATTTTCTTTTGTGGAAATATTTTGATATAAACTTCAACTGGTGAGTACCTGTTTTCTCCTCTAAGGTTGCCAGTTTTTATTAATTTACTTATATCTGTTTTTTCAGTAATTGTTTCGTCCGATGTTATTATACAAGGACAACATCTAAGATCTAGTTTCATTGGGCGTTTTGTATATCCCATTGTAACTAGATCATTATAGATGTCTGATTCTTCATTTAATTTACTCTTTGATTCTCTATTACTATAATAGTACAACCATTGTAATTCAAGTTCTACTAGTTTATTTAATTCTTCTATCGTCATTATACTTCATTCTTGAGCCTTTTTAAAAGCTCTGCATTCTTTTCAACCATTTTTCTGTTCTTCACTTTATTAGCTCTGTTTTTGCTATAAATTTTGTGTTGCCTTTTCTTAATTGATTGTCCCATTTTATTTACTTATTTTTTAAGTATATATTACATATACCATATTCCATGTCCACCATATTCATCCCATTCGTCCATATAAACGTACCTATCTCTTTCGTTACCTACTTTTTTATCACCGATTGGCAGTTCTTCCCATTTAATTAAACAAGAAGCCCTTGCCAAATTTTCAAGAAACTTAATATCAGTTCTCTCAGAATGACTATGTTCATTGAAGTAACCAACTGATAAGTTAGTACACTCTGGTACAACACCGAAAAAAGTTGCACTATCAGTAAAAATACCTGTATTATCTGGACGATAGTTAAGTCCTTCGTGAGCGTTGAGTTTTTCAGCTAGAGCAAGAGCAAATTCCTGACTACATCCGCGTCTACCGATTTGGTGAGTAATAACAGAATGATATGCCCTTCTATCAAAGGACACCATTCTATCATAATCTGAAAAGAATTCTCTGTCTTTACGTAAGATTGCACCTGATCCAGCACATCCACTTTCTTCACCCTGGAAGAAGTAGTAAGTTCCTGGAATTTTCCTATAAATCATATATAGCATAATAGCCATACCACACTTGTCGTCAGCACTTAATACAGTTTTTCCGTCTGTTGAGATCATGTTACCGTTGATAACGTGGGTAACTTTCTCGTAACGACCGCAAGCTGTGTCCATGTGGCAAGTGAAAATAGTTCTACTTCCTTTACCGATTGTAATATAATAGTTCCCGCATCCGTCTTCAATTATATCTTTTGGGAAGAATTTTTCCAATCTGTTTTCCATTCCGTGTGGAATAGTATATTCTGTTAGTTCTAAAAATAGTTTTTTAATGTTCATCTTTAAGTTTATTTATTAGTTCAATTAATATATCACCGTGACAAGGTTTTGGACTACACCAGCAACCTAATGTCTTTCCCTCTAATTCCCCTAAAGAACTAAGTAAATGAGGTTGATTTAATATCCATTCTTTATATTTAGTTATAGCTTCTTCCCTTGTATCTACAAGGAATTCAGCCTTAGTTTGTTTATCTTTAATATGAGTGAATGGATTTCCCCATTTTGATGGTCTTCCAATATACACGTCATATTTATCTCTTTTACAGTGTACTACTTTGGTCATTTTATTTAATCTTTTGCAAAAATACAATATTTAATCTAAATAAAAAAATTATTTAGTTGAATAATCGTATATATCTGAATCTACATTCTCTCTCAAAGAGTCAATGCCGTCTTCACACGCTTGTTTAGTCGTGTAGCCTTCACTAACAGCAACTATTTCACCATTACGCGCTTTAACTCTGAAATAAAATTGTTCGTCTTTACCAGTGAAAATTTCTATTTTTCCCATAGTTTTATTTATTTTTTATAGGTTAATCAATGTACCTAAGTTCCAATTTTCAGTATTTGTTCTTTTATAATATTCATCTCTCCATAATTCAAAGTCCCATCTTTCGTCTACTAAAAACCTTATTTTTTTACCGTTGGCGTCAGCGTATTCTATTTCACTTTTTGTTGACGCCCCGATATAACCACCTGGGTTTATAACGAAGATTTCGTTACATAGATCAATTTTACCTTTATGTAATTGATCTAACATAGTTTTTTCTTCTACTGTTAATTTCTCACCGTCTGCTTGACCAAACAAACCAACTGAAATAACAATATTTCCTTGAAGTGTTAACCATTTGGTAACATCAAGGAATTCTTCTTTAAACTTGGTGCTTCCACACAAAGTTATAACATTAAATTTATCCATTCAATCTTTCTTTGTATTTTTGTAGTTGATCAATTAAAGTATCTATTTCATCGTTAGTAACGTTATCATATTCTTCTAATTGGAATCTACCTGGATAGATAAGTTCTACCCTACTTTGCCCTTGTCTAATTGGAAGCCAAACGTGTTCAACGTAATAATTTTCTTGAACATCTTCTGGTAAATTTAACGGAGCGTATTCTTGCATCAATTGATACAATGATTGTTCAGCCTGTTGGCGTGTTAATCCATCTACATTAACGTAAAACGCCATCACTATAAGTTTTCTTTTCATAATTAAAATGATTGTTCAGTAAATCCACCTTCAAACCAGTAATACGTATCACCTGGTTTTGGTAATGGATCTATCCCTTTATTTTCTTTTCCGCTTCTATTATGACCCTTCATTTCATCAATGGTGTAATAACCTTTCATAGAAAGAGCACCTTGAACAAAACCTAACCATCTGTTAGCTTTTTCTTTTTTGTCTGGGTTATCCAATATATTTGGAATTTCATTAACCATCCACAAAATGTGGTTCATATCGTAATCGTTACTAAATGGTTCACGGTGTTTTGGAGTAAATCCTTCTTTCTTCAAAAGTTCACCGTACTCTACACATATTTCTGCTATTTGATTCTTATCCATTGTCGTAGTTTTTATCTTTTTTTATACAAAATATTAAGAAAAGTTTTTTAATATATAGAGTTATGATAAAAGATTATTTTACATATATAAAAGAATCTACCGAAGACGATAAATTTAAAATAGGTGATAAGGTTATCATTAATGGTATAGTTGACGATACTGGATTTGATAATCAACCAGACACGATAGATGATATATCAGAAGATAGAGTTGATACCAACATGGATAAAAATGGTCAATGTGATATGTACAAATATGAAGGTTTGACTTATCATATGGCTGAGGCACAATGGTGGGTATCACCTTATAATTTGAAGAAAGGTAATTACAAAAGAAAATTTATAAGAACAATATCACCACTTGATCCGTACGGTGAAGAAATATGGGATTAAAAAAAGAAAAACAAAGATATGGTAAAAAATTATTTACAATTCATAAACGAAGCAGATGCTCCACCACCAGCACCAGCTCCACAAGCACCACCAGCACAAGCTCCACCAGCTCAACCTGCTGCACAACCACCAGCTCAACCTGCTCAAAGTGGTTCAACTCAAAATGAACTATCTGCACAAGAACCGGCTCCACAAGGACAATCAACAGAAGAAAAATCTGGTGATTTATCCAACTATAATAACGAGGGGGCAACTAAATTTCCAGATACAGTTAAAAAAATGGTTGATCTTATGAAAGATATGGATAAAGAACAATTAATAAAATTGAGAACTCTTATTGCTGAAATAAAAAGTATCAATGACGCCAAAGCTGAAATTGGAAAGTTATGATAAAAATGTTCGAACAATTTAAAGAAGATTTAGATCCATATGGAGAAGAACGTTGGAATGACGAACCACAACATTCACTGGATGAATATTTTGAAGTAGTTCGAAATATTGATGGTATCATAGATTTGAAATTAAATGAAGTTGGATGGGCGTGGCCTTATATTAGTTTTAAATATCGAACTTCTAAAGGACTTAATGAATTTTATGTTTATGATTGTAAAGATGAGCCTGAGGACGACGAAGATATAAACGGTATGTTCCTTATGTGGGTTGGGAGAGGAGAAGAAGCAGACCCATGTATGGCTTTTAATGAATTTGATCACACTTATGAAGTGAAATTAACAGAATGCACAGAAGAATATTTTATGGAAAGATTGCACTATTTAGTTGAAAACGAAGTAATTAATCACGCTAGATATAGAATTTAACCCCTTTTATTCCCTTATCATTGAATAACCATTTACCTTTTCCATTCTTATAACTCTATCAAAATGAACTACATCGAAGGTTAATGGTGTTGCTATAATCACATTCATTTTATTTCTTTTCGAAAAATTTCTTAATACCTTTAATATTAGGTCAACGTTTTCGTCGTCAACAGAAGCAAATACTTCGTCCATAAAAAGTATGTTAGTTCTTTTGTTCATACTTATTACCATTTCCATATAAGATAAAGCAATAGCCACATTTATCTTTCTAGCCTCACCAGTCGATAAAGATTCAACATGAATATCATCTATAAACCTCTCCTTTATTATAGCGTCAAAATTATCATCCAATCTTACATTAAACATTGATTCTAAATCAATTAAATACTTTGCTAAATGTTCATTAATTGGATCAACAACAGTCTTTATAATACCTCTCCTTATACCTTTCTCTGATAAAAGTTCTACTAACTTCTCTTGCTTAACTATCTTCTCACCTAACTTATCAAACGCTTTACTATATTTAATGTTTTCATTTTCAAGTAGTTCAACGTTTCTATTTAGTTCGACTATGGATACTGAGTCTGTATTTCTATCGTATTCGTTTCTAAGGTCTTTAATTTTATCTTTAAGGTAATCGAATCTAATCTCTTTTGAATTAAGTTCGTTCATTACTTGTTTTCTTTCGTCTACTTTAGCTGATACTTCTATTCTAACTTCGTTATAACTCTTTTTTAAATCAATCAAACTATTCTTAGCTTCTTCATATTCTTGTAGAAGTTTTTTAAGTTCCTTATCGTGAAAATCATCTGTTAGTACAGATCCGCAAAAAGGACAACTACCTTCTTTGAATATATCAATCTTCTTACTTAATTCACCTAATAAGAATTCATCTTCTGTTATCTTATTTTTCTTAATATTGTAAATATCACTTTTACTTCTTATTTCAGGACTCAATCCACGAACAATTTCTTTCAAATCATTTATATCATTTTTTAAAGGTATAAATTCTGTTTTATATTCATTGATTTCTTCTTTAATCTTCTGTTTATCAATACTTCCACTGTTCTCTAATATAATTTGAACGTTATTCTTATATGTGCCTATTGTGTTTGTGTTATTGAGTATAAGAGATTCCAGTTTTTCTTTTCTTTTATAGGAGTTCTTCAATAATTCTTTAGCAATAGATAAGTAACTATCCATCTCATCTATGTTAAATAGTTTATTAAGAAGTTTCTTTTTGGTATCAGTATCAAGATTAATGAAGTTTGCGAAGTCAGCCAAGTTAAGAGATACAAGAGATTTATAAGTATTATATTCTATTCCTATAATATCGTCTTTTTCTTGTTGTTGCATTACTTCATATCTATCAGACCTATCTGCACCGTTGATAGATATTTTAAAACCTTTTGGTGTTAGTTTTCTGTTTATAACAACGTTATCGTTGTTCCAGTTAACAAAATCAATTTCAGTTTCTAGATTTTTGTTTGTTCTATTGGGTAAGATGTAGTTAGGAACTCTCTTAGTATTTTTACCTCTAACTATAGAAAAGAGAGAAAAGTCGATAGATTCAAGGAGACTAGATTTACCATTACCGTTTGTGCCAGTAAGTAAGATGAGTGATCCTTCTTCTGAAAAGGTTAGTTTTTGTAAGTTATTCCCATAACTTTTGAAGTTTCTTAACGCTATTGAGTTTATTATCATTTAATACTTTATCTATTAATTCTGTTCTAGTTTTATTTTTATATTCATCTTGAGATAGTAAATCTTCCGAATAATCAATTAATTTTGTTCTTTTTGTGTTTTTAAATTCTTCTTCTGTATCAATAAGTTCACGGTACTCACCAATCCGTTTACATTCAGGACAATGAGTTGGAACTTTATCATAAATCCAATCACCTTTTTCATTTTTTCTGTTGCTGGATCTATAAATGTTGTTTCTTTTGAAAAACAATTGGGGCAATATTTACCTATCCATCCTCTTGTCGACATACCTTCTTCTGTTTTTCTATCTCTCCAATAACATATCATCTATTAATTGTGTTCTTTTTCTACACAACATTTCTTCTTTATGCAACATGTCTTTCCATTCACCGTCCCAATCACAGTCGTGACAATTCACAATGCTACCATTTTGGGTCTTAAAAAAATCATTACTTAAACAAATAGGACAATATTTGAAATGTCCAACAATTTCAAAATAATTTTTATGGTGTTCCATTTTTATACTTCTCCAATAAACTATAAATAACAAAAGCGTGTCCCATTCTCATATTTGGATCGTTACAAACCTCTGTTAAATTTTTACCCATTTCAATATGATTATAACCGTCAAAATCTATTAAATAAATATCTTTCTTTGTAGTACGATAAATCTGTAAAAGTTGTTTAAAAGCTTTAGTCTTTATACACTCTCTCGCATATATTGGTATATATATCTTCTTCCTAGCTTCCACGTAAGTCAATTTTTTACCATCCCACCACGAATAAAGTGGTTTAACACCTTTGCCCATTGGATACCTGTGAGCGTAACTATCATTCCAAATCCTTTGTGCCCAAAGAAAATAATCTTTAGTTGGTGTTCCATTGTTATCGTGTTGAGCGTAGACCTTAGATCCGCCCCAACCGTTCTCAACGTTAACAGAATAATAATTACCATATAAATGCCCACATGGGATGATAAATGGTGAAAGCCCTCTGGACCAATCTCTTGATCTTGAAGTCGTATCAATCACTATAGCTGTATCTGGTAGTTTATCTTTATTCCAATATTTTTCAACGTATAACATGTTATTCTTTATATTTCCAAGAAAAACCACCTGCTGTTTTTCTTATATTTTTACAAACTAAAACTATATTGCCTTTATTTTTAATATTATTACATTTAGATGCGTTTTCTAATGATTCATATTCTATTTCATTCCCAATATTATCAATTCTTATTACTCTTCTTTTAAAAATATTTTTTCTATCTCGTAAATTATTATCATATGAATATTTAGTATTATAAGATTGAGTAACCCATTCCAAATTATTAATATGATTATTTCCTCTATTATTATCAATATGATTAACAACTAAATTATCATAACTATCAAGAGGTTTGAACGCCATGCAAACTAAACGATGAACCTTGAAATGATCTCCTATAACTATATTAAAATAACCAGCGTCATTTTTTCCACCGTAACTGATTTTACCACTTTTCAACTTAATTCTACCATGTGAAGACACTTCAATTGAATTTTCATTAATGTTTATGTTTTTCCAAATCTCCCCATCCATGATTATATTTTCATATTTCCAATAAAAATCCTTATATAATTTTCCTAAATTTAAAGCATCGTGTATTCCTTTTTTACTGACATTTTCTATATCTTTTAATCTATCCCATCTTCTTATTAAATTCATTTTTTCATCATATTGACAAACACTCCTTTTTTTCATTCCATATTTTTCAAAAACTCTCCTATTATTATTTTCTTTTATTGTCACACATTCTAAATTAGATACATCATTATTCATCCTATTTCCGTCAATATGATTAATGGATAACTTTTTATCAAAATCATGTATAAAATATTCAGCGACAAGACGATGCATAAGATAATTTTTTGATTTATTTTTACTACTTAAACTAACACGGTGATAACCACTATCATCTAATCTTGTAATAAAGTAATAATTTGTATTTGTATTCCTAATTCTACCTTTATTTGAAATTTCATATTTATCATAAGGAAATATCAATTTTTTCCAAGTTTCCATAAAATTGTTTTACTTTATATATTAAATAGTATTTTCATTATTTTTCCATTTTTAACATATTGTCTATCAACAATGTTCTTTTCATATTTTTTATTTCGCCTTTATCCATGAACATATGTTCATTTTTAAAATAATAAGTCCAAGGTCTTCCAAAAGTTATAACAGGGTAAGTTATACCGATTGGTACATTTTTTCTAGATTCATTTTCTTTTGTAACAACTGAAAATTTTAATATTATATTATTTTTATATTTAATATTATAACCATATCCAGTAAATCCTTTAGATATAAGATCTTCTGGTGTTATATTTACATTATACCAGAATACTGGTAATAATTTCACAAATTCTTTATTTCTCCAAGTTATTCTCCTTAATTCTTTAAGGAGAGCAATTTTTACTTCTACTGTATCATCAATATCTATAAATTCTGGAAAAGCTTTAAGGAATTTG
>Ga0268283_1000198_pt1 | contig 54678 bp, 59 predicted proteins | sample saktaG_13_FD_190140 | JGI IMG/M metagenome (GOLD analysis project Ga0268283, IMG submission 190140) | Saline water microbial communities from Sakinaw Lake, British Columbia, Canada - sak_2013_06_06_36m | ecosystem: Environmental > Aquatic > Non-marine Saline and Alkaline > Saline ...
GTTCCATCTTTTCCACTAGATCCACTAGATCCACTAGATCCACTAGTTCCTGATATTCCACTAGATCCACTAGTTCCATCTTTTCCAGATGTTCCACTAGTTCCTGATATTCCACTAGATCCACTAGTTCCATCTTTTCCTGATATTCCACTAGTTCCTGATATTCCACTAGTTCCTGATGTTCCACTAGATCCATAACCACCTGAATTTCCTCCACCTGATCCTGAATGCACGTAAGATATTAAATATTCTTTTCCATTTGTGGCATTACCATCAGCAGAATAAACTGTAAATCCACTCACTTGATAAACATTTGATCCTATCGTGGTTGTGTGTCCAGATGGCACATTATATATTCCAACAACAGAAAGATTTTCTCTCTCTTCTATTTTTAATATTCCTTGTAAATTCCAAGATTGTAACCACGCTGATAATAATACACCATCATCGTCTTTTTTATACAATCTTATCGAAGATAGGGATCCAAAATTATTTGTATTAAAATATACTGTACCAATTACAACAGGAGGATTATTATTATTATCATATATCCATTTACGTGTTGCGCCACCGTAAGCTCCGTCTAAAGCACTACTACCACTTGTTCCAGATGAACCGTCTAAACCATTTATACCCGAACTACCCGTATCTCCCGATGTTCCTGAAATACCAGATGTTCCACTAGTTCCTGATGTTCCGGATGAACCAGAACTACCAGCAGTTCCAGTTTTACCAGAAGTTCCGCTAGTTCCAGAAGTGCCTGTTCCTCCACTAGTTCCACTAGTTCCATCTACACCAGTTCTACCTGAAGATCCGCTTTTACCAGAAGAACCAGCAATTCCTGAACCACCAGATGTTCCAGATGATCCAAGAAATTGACCATCAACTCCAGAAGACCCAGCAATTCCTGATGTTCCACTAGTACCACTGGCGGAAGTGCCGCCAGTAGTAATATAATGCCACGAACAATCGTCGAATTTTTCCCAAAGTCCTATTGAGTCTCTACCAAGATAAATGTGCCCAATGTCTGGACAACCTATATTTTCAGGACTAATAAGTTGAATTTTCTTGAAACTCATTACATATTTTATTTTATATCTCTATATATATAAAAACCACATCAAAACACAGTTGATAGATTTATTTCTATATATAAAATTATAAAACTTGAAAATTAATAAGATCGATTAGGAAATATGAAATTAGTTTTCCATCTTCTATACTATGACGCCATTCGTCAACGTAAAAATTTCTGAGTGTTGTTGTAGCTGTCCTATGTTCTGATAAGACGTGATAATCTAATTTTTTAACATTTGTGTAAGCATAAATCGGTATAGTCCCAGAATCGACTACCGACCGTTTTAAAAAAACCAGCATAAAGATAATCTGTAAAAGGTTTACCAGCATCTGAATCCATATTAATCCAAAAATCTATATAATTTATACTTTGAAATATTCATCATAATCTAAAGGTCCACCATCACAATGAATAGATGTTTGTGTAAATTTTTGTTGAACATTGGAATTTGCAACTAGATCACTTAAATTGGTAACAGAACTCCACGATAAGAAGAGTCAACAAAAAATGTACTTTGATCAGCTCCTTTGGAATGAACTAATAATAATCATTACCAAAACCGTTATTAGCGTTATTTATCATAATTTGTTTATGATTTTACAAATGTCGCTTGAAGTGTTAAATCGTTGGCTTGATCACCAACACTGGCTGATGTTTCTATCTCGACTGTATCGTTTAATCTAATATAATAATTTGTTCCATCTATATCATTAGCTGTTGATGCCCACGCTGTTGTAACTGTTATTCCTGATGTTGTATTATCAGTACTAACAGGAGATCCAGCTATCATCACGTTAACTTTTGGATTAGTTGTACCGGCGTTCACTTTATGGATTACAGAAAATCTAACACAATAAGAAGGACTAGTGTGCCATCTATAATATGTATTTAAATCATTGGCTAGTAACGTAGTGTCTGCTCCATCCGAATAAGCACCACCAATTAAGAAAGATTCGTTCCAGACCATTTCAGGATTACCTACATATACTGTACTTGTAGTTAAACCCGCACAACTTGGACCTGATACTGATATAGTTGACGAAGTAACACCTGTTACTATACCGTAATATACAACACTGGATACAGTATATTTTATAGGATAACCTACTACCACCACACCTGTTTGATCAACAGATGTAGATATTGTCCCTATTGTGGCAGAAGTTATACCAGTAACATTTGTCCATCTTGATGCTGTTCCACCCCCTGAAGGACCCGATGGTCCTTGTGCTCCAGATGTGCCCGAACTACCAATGCATGATGTGCCACTACTTCCAGATCTACCGGATTTTAAAAAGGAAATTAAATATCTATTACCATTTACAAGAGATCCACCACCATTTAAACAATTTAAACTTGATATTTGGTAAGTTCCTGGTGTTATTTGAGTTGATACAACACCATCGTATATTCCAAAAACAGCAAGATTTCTCCATTCTTCTATTTTTAATATACCATTTGACCAAGTTGGCAACCAAAATTCTACAACTTGATTATCGTAATCAGTTACGTTTACTATTAAATTAGTTATTAGAGATAAATCAGTTACACCATTAGCGTAAAATTCACCGTCGATTGGGTTTACTGTGTTAATAAAAGTCCAAGATCTTGTTGCTCCTCCATAAGCACCATCCAGTCCAGATGTGCCAGAAGATCCAGTTAAACCTGATGTTCCTGATGATCCATTACCTGACGTACCGGAAGAACCTGTTATACCTGAAGACCCTGATGTTCCACTAGATCCAGATGTTCCTGATGAACCAGTTCTACCACTTGTGCCTGATGTTCCATGAATACCAGAAGTACCAGAAGTACCAGCTGTTCCATCAGTTCCAGTTCTACCAGAAGATCCACTTTTACCAGATGATCCAGATGCTCCAACACCTGACGTGCCAGATGATCCAAGAAATGATCCGTCTTTACCAGATGATCCTGCTAAACCAGACGTGCCACTAGTACCGGCTCCTGTTGTGCCACCAGTTATAATATAAACCCATTCACCGTTGGAATATTTTTCCCACAGACCTACATTATCTCTACCTAAATAGATATGTTCTGTTTCAGGACTACCTACATTTTGAGGACTTATGATTTGAAATTTCTTGAAACTCATCTAAAATGAAAAACCGATTTTTTATACTATATATAAAAAATCGGTTTCACATTTTAATTTACAAAGTCTAGAACTTCATCTCATATTTTAATTTAAAACTTAATTCATCATCTAAACTTTTCATTGTATGAAATTTCTCATCAGATAGAAATATATCCAAATCATTTGAATTGATAATCATGACCCCATTCTTCGCTAAATCTTCCACCGTTGACGTCATTTCACCAATAAAACGAGTAGCGTCCACAATAAAATAAGTCTTAAAGAATACTGAACAATCTAGAGCTGTGTCCTTTACACAATAATCACCAGCCAATCCTACAACATAAACTTCATCAACACCAGAGTCTTTGAAATACTTCTCAACAGATACACCGTCATCGTTTACCCCAACAAATCCACTAAAAGGGTGTTCTGATTTATTATCACCTTTAGTGAAAATAGGTGCTCCATATAATTGAAGATCAGGATGAAATTTAGCACAGTCCGTAAATTGTACACAATGAGGTGGCCAGATAATCATATCTTTTCCATCTACTTTAACTACATCCAAAACATTTGTTCCTGGATTATTAGATGTAAATGACATGTGATCTTCTGGATGCCAATCTCTTGACACGATCACCATATTAAACTTATCTGAAATTTTATTAATAATAGGCACAATTTTATCCCCAAAAGGTACAGCCAAACTTCCACCTGGCATAAAATCTAACTGAGGATCTACGATAAATAACGCTCTTTTCATATTATTTTATATTAATTGTATTACCAACTTTATCAAAGGTCTGTTTCTCAACTAATGTATCTGGTAACGTAAAACTTTTACCGTCTTTAGTCACCATTATAGTTCCTCTTTTAGGAAAATGAATAGGATTAGGACAAGTTCCACTATGAGTTAGAAAACTATTATATGTAGGATGAATTGAAAAATCCCCGTTTGGTTTTAAATATCCTAAATATTCATGACCTTCAATATTGTAAACATATATTGTTGCTCCATTCACAACAACACTCCTAACAGATCCCGCTTGATCTTTCGGTTTATCTGACTTTCCACACCCAAATAAAAATAAGAACGCCACTAAAATTAATATTATTCTTTTCATATCACAAAGTTAATTATTTTTTACTTACTAAAAAAAAAATTTTTCTTAACAATATCTATAGCCTTCTTCGTCCTACTATCCCAATCAGTCCCAGTTACTATCTCCATCTTCAAACCTTTAGATTTTAAATAGTTATAATGATAATTACGAAGTTCGTTTCTTTCTTCTATTGGCAATCTTGTGCCGTCTTGTACATATGGAGCGTCACATTCTAGGAAGATATGAAGATCAAATGTATTTGCTTCCTCAACCCAATTTTCGTATTCAGGTATTTTATCAAAGAAGTATTTAGAATACATCTTAGTAGTATTTAAATCAGTATCACTAAATAATATTTTATTAGCGTAATGAACTTTACCAATTAAATCTGTGGCGTGTGCTTTCCCAATGTTTACAATATCTTCAATTGTAGTTTCAAGTGAGGCTTTTACTATTCTTCTTCCCCACTCAGGCACGTGGTTAGTATTGAAATGTCTAGCTAATATTTCTGTTAATGTAGTTTTACCTGTTGATTCCGTTCCACATATACATATTTTTCTTACGAAATATGGTCTAGCCTCCTTTGAAATGAAATCCCAATATTTAACAGGATTGTTTCTGATTTCGGTTCCGCTAATAGGTACTACTTCTCTTTGTTGATCAAACATAATATGTTCAATTCTCATACATTCAGCCACATAATCACCGTAAGGTTCGGAAGAGAAGATAACATCTAAATCTGGAAACATTTGTTTAAGATGTTTAGCCCATACTTTTGATACTTCCATATCTGATACAGATGTATAGGGAAGTTTGGCGTCAGTATATCGAATAACAACTTTATCGTCTGTTCTATACGTATTTAATAACCAATTTAACCTAATGTTTCCAGGTATATCTTCCTCATCTTCATTCATACAAAGAAGCACATATAAAATATCACATTTATCTTTAGCGAAGTTTATAAGTGCCTCATGTCCTAAATGCATTCCATCAAATTTTCCTAATACCAGCCCTCTTATCATATGAAAATATTTTTTATTTTTTCAAAATTGTTATTTACTATTAAATGATATTGAAATTGTTTTTCAGCCTCTTTCATTTTGATTTCGTTTATTTCCTTATTTTTGTTCCAAAGATAATCTGATTTAATTTCGAATACTATATCAGTATCTTTAATCTTATAATCTATATAATAATTGTGTTCTTTTTCGTTTAAATCCTTATAACTAATTCTCGGTCCTCTTTCTATCAAATCCATTTTACCTATCGATTCAACATATTTTAAAAATTTCAATTCATAAGAACTTTGATAATCGATATCTTTATATTGTCTGATTTTAGCGTTTCCCCAGCCACTATTGGGTTTCCTTCTTCCATTTTTAAAAGCATCAATCGCTGATAAACTCATTCTTTTCCTTGTCTCATCAGATAGTTTAATCCCTCTTCTCTTTTCAGCCACTTTTAACCAACCTTGTTTTTCTTTTATTTTTTCTTTAGAAGACTCCCATGTAAAAGGGTTGCCGTTTTTTTCCATCCATGTTTTATGGGATAATTTTTGGTGTTCAGACGGAGATATTCCAAATTTCCCATTTCTTTGCCCCTTATTTTTACATTTACTACACAAATGATAATTTTTGATCGGATCTAAATCTCTTATTCTTCTTTCAAAAATTTCTTCACAATCGTCACATTTAACCTTTATAAATTTTGTCCTATATTCTCTTTTAGTTTTCAATTTAGACCAATGTAATAAATATTTAGTATTTATCACAGGCATAAATTCAAAATCTTTCTCCCATCTAGCACATTGCGATTTATTATTTAATACGATCTCTACATTTTCATGCCCTCTATATACATAACTGATTTTTATTATTATATATAAATGTATAAAAATCAATTTTTACCATTTCATACTGGTCATATTTGATTTTTATACGTTTTTGTCCAATTGACTAATCCGTAAGTGGCTATAGCAGTGATTAAGATATATTCAATTGAAATTAAATTAATCCCTTTTAAGTAAAATAAAGCTATACTTAGTATATCTACTATAATCCATAATACCCAAGCTTCTAAATATTTTTTTGATAAACCAAATACTGCAACCATACTTATAACAGTTATTGTAGCGTCCAGTATAACATACTCAGTTTGGAAAAAACTAAGAATAAAAGTTCCAATTAAACATAGAAAAGCTGTTATTAAACTATATGATATAATATTTTTTAATCCTATTGTTTTAATTTTTTTACCTGCGTCTCTATCCCAATAATACCAACCATATATGGATACTCCAGTAAAAAATGTTTGAAGAACCATTTGTCCAAATAATCCATTTTTTAAGAATAAAAAGAAGAAAAGTATTTGCCCAACAATACCAATGGGCCAATTCCATATCTTAGCTCTAGTCGCAAATAAAACTGCTATAAGCGATACAATAGATCCAAATAGTTCTAAATAAGATAGTTCGTACCCTAATACTAACATCATTTTTTAATTAAAGGATGATTTATTCTATCAAGAAAATCAACAAGAGCTTCGTAAGCTGATTCCATACCAGCCCTATCGTCAATTAAAATACTGTAAAATATTTTAGGACTTGATGAATTAAAGAAACTAGGATTCTCATTTATTTTATGGAAAGGAATTTCATTCTTATCAAGATATTCTTTTACAAAATCGTATCTTTCTTTAGCACTACCAGTCCAAACAATTAATTCAATCCCAGGAACTTTTCCAAGTTTACGAATTAATTCAATTACCATTTCATAAGATTCTCCTCTGTTATGATAATCGAATACAGTATTATCAAAATCGTAAGCTACGATTAAATCTCCGTGTAATTTATATTCTGTTACTAGTCTATCTACCACATTTTCGTGGTTCATGTAATGATCTCTCATATATTTAGTTTTAGATTTATTATTCCACCATTTCTTCAAAAAGTTAATAGTATCAGTAAGAGATTGACCTTGATCAAAATCACCACCATGCACTTCTTCAACTACAAATCTTTTAAGTATTCTATAAACACTCTGATTATATTTTTCTTTCATTTTTCCTTTTATCATATTGTGCGTTATATCTTTTCTCACTCCAACCACTTATACTATTACAGTAGCCACAACCACACTCTATTATAAATGCCCCACAATGTTTACAATGCCATTCGCTAGCTTCACAATAAGGTGTGCCACAATGAATTAGTTTTAAATAATTATTGTTTGGTTCGTGTTTACACTTACTGACCTTATCCCAAAATTTATTTGTTATTTTTTCCATAATTCAAAGTCATTTTTAAAGAAGCAAAAAAGTTAATTGGTGCACCAACAAAATATAATGGTTTTGTACCGTCCCAATTCAATTGTCCACTATTAAAATATTTTACATCTGTTATATTATTTACAAATATGTTAAAATCAACCCATTTCCAATTAATACCTATTCTACCGTTAAGTGTATAGTAAGCATCTATAACTTCAGCCAAATCATATCCCATATAAGGAATATATCCAATAACGCTATAATCTTGATATCTATAAGCTAAACCAACAGTAAACCATTTATATTTATAATACCCTTCAACATTACCAATCCATTTAGGAGATAATATCGGTGTAGTTATCATGTTATTACTTTGAACAACACCACAATCATTATAAGATCCATTTATATTTACACCAAATCCGTTATCACATTTATATCTAAAATCAGTTTCGATACCTCTCCTATAACTCTTATCTACATTATCGTGTAAAGGGACACCACTAGCTCCAATTTTACCGTTTAATACAATCTCGTTGCTAAAATTCATATAAAAGAAATTGAAATCCCAAGAAAGGTTATCAGTTAAAACTCTAAAACCTAACTCGTTATCAATTGATCTTTCAGGATGAAGATTATTATATACGGGATTTCCGATAGAATCACATGGTAAATAGTCATATCCATTAAATATATCATTTCTAGATGGTTCTCTATTTGTAACACCAAAACTGTAATAGAAAACTGTATTATTATACTTGTAATCAATACCTAAATCATAATTAATAAAATTCCAAGTAAATGTTGGGAGATTAACGTTATAATGAGGCATGTAATATTCATCATATGAAATATCGCCATTGTATTTGAAATCTGTATATCTATATTGAATATCACCAAAAAGATTTAACCCTTCCCAAACATTGTATCTAGCTTTAAAATAAGCACTTAACTCATTCCTGTAACCAGTGTTTGTGTACATATACCCATAAAGATCATTATTATCAGAGTGCTGTCTGTTATATGTATAAGCATGAGTTCCAACGTAAAAATTAAATCTACTGATTCTCTTAGTGAGATTAACGTAAGCACCAACCCAATTAGATTTGAAATTATATTTATCTATACCATAATTAACTGAGCTATCAGAAGATGGAATTCCTAAAAAGTTTTTATAATCAAATGTATAATAACCAGTTAAAAAATTATAATAGACAGCGTAATTCAATCTTGTATTTGAATTAAAATCTATAGCGTGATGGAATTGAAGATGGTATTGTTCAAATTGATCATGCTCTTTATCTGTTGCTCCATTAGTTCTTCTATCTCTCCAAACTGAATCATAAGGAACTCCTAACCACGCTAATTGATTTTGTTGTCTTCCAGCAAAAGCTATAAATTTTAGTTTGCTCTTACCTATATCATAGAATGAATTTAAGAAAAAACTCTGACTATGATTACCAGAGTGGTATTTATATCCGTCTGTTGATATATCAGAAAACTGAATATAGAATCCCCCTTTTTTCCATTTTTGATCTATTTGGAAACCAATTTTCATAGAATTGAATGATCCATATCCAAATGTCGCAGATACACTAGTTTTTATTGGTAAATGAGAATCAAAATTTAAACTTCCACCAAAACTAGATACACCGTTTTTTGTTAATCCGTTACCCCTTTGGATTTGAATCATATCAAGTGTCTGAAAGAAATCTGGATAATTAGAGAAGTAACATCCCTGATCCTCAGGTTCATTCATGGGCACTCCATTCAAAGTGAAGTTGATACGAGTCTGATCAATACCTCTTAATCTAATATATGAATATCCCCAAGGGCTACCTGCATCTGAATATGATGTAATAGCTGGTGTAGTATTTAATATAGTAGATGGCTCTTGTCCGTAATTTTTTGTTTCTATTTCTTGTTTTGAAAGATTATCAAAAGTAATAGGAGTAATAAAAGTTGCTTGGTGTGGATAAGGTGCAGAAACTTCTATTTGCTGAAGTTTAATTGTGTCCTTATGTAGAGTATATCCTTTAAGGGTATCTTGACTAAATCCATTTATAAATAAAATGGAGAAAAATAAAATTAATATTTTTTTCATATTTTAGATTATTTTAGATGTACGAAGCCTCTAAGAGATTGTCTATGGCTTTATAATTATTATCCCTATCGAAATAAGGAGGATTGTTTCTTTTATGATTACCAGCAACAATCATTCTTTCAACTTTATCAATGAGTTTCTCGTCAATTTTTGCAGCCTTCACTTTAGATGTTTCTTTCATGTAATGACCGATATTCTGCCATTTAATATCACGCTTATCGTCAATTTTAACTATGTGTTTCTTAAACATCCCTAAATTAGAGTTGTTCCCACCTGTGAAGTCTTCTCTAATAGTCAAATATTTATCAATATCATCGTATTTGAAACCAATTTCGTCTTCGTCAGTCTGATCAAACCATAGCCCAGCAGAAGGAGCCTTAGTGATAATCCTTTCAGGTACACCTAATTCTCTTGCTAATTCTCTAATTTCATATTTGAAAAAATCAGCAATAGGTTCGATATCAACCCCCGCTCCACCGTCACCAGCCTTGGTATAATAACCAAGGTACTCTTCTGTTTTATTAGTTGTCCCCAAAACAAGATAACCAAGTTCTTCGGCTAATGCCCTGAGTGTTACCATTCTAAGACGAGCTTTAATATTAGGAAGGACAAGTTTAGAAGAGTTGCCAACCATTGGTGTGATTTCTCCACCAAAAAGAACAGATGCTGTTCTACCTAAATTAATTGTATCTAAAGTTACACCAAATGCTTCGGCAACAAGTTTGGCGTCTTCTTCGTCTTCAACTCTTAACTGCTGACCTTCAGCAGCGCAGGGTAAAGCAAAACACCTAACATTTTCTTTACCAACAGCTTTGACCGCTAATCCTAAAGATACAGCAGAGTCAATGCCACCAGATAGTCCGAGTACAAAACCTTTAAAACCTGTTTTTTCAACGTAACTTTTCAACCACATAGAAGTGATTTCGATATTTTCTTTAATGTTTTTCATAAATATTTCCTTCCTTTTTTAATCCATTTATAATCGTAATTTTCAACACTGCTGCTTTTTCCGTCTGTTGGTATTACTATTGTAATTGAATGTAAATATTTTATACACTCGTACATTTGTATGTATTTTCCAAACCAAATGTATTCACCGATGCCCATCTTTGTTGGAAGATAAGCGTACTTTATAACTGATTTTTTGCTCCCTTCTGTGAGGTTCCCACACATTAGATTTGGATCAGCCTGCACAAATATTTCTTTAGATTTTTTCATGATATGTTTCACTTGTTTTAAAACTCCAATTTTTATTAGGAATATTCTTTGTTTTCTTAAAGTATTTCAAAAACGGTTTCCAATCTTTCTCAGGTCTAAAACCAGCCTTATCTTCAAAATAAACATTAAAGTAAGGTTTCTTATCGTAACAACCAAAACATCCACTAGCTTCAGAAATTTCAGGGTTTTCATTAACATATTTAAAGTGAATTCCATCCATTTCAAACTGTTCCATATAACTCTTTATCTCATTAGGATAAGAAGAAGTATGAATAAACAAAACCATATCAGGACGATTCTTACTAATATACTGTAAGGTTTCCTTAGCGTAAGGATAATAATTGATTCTAAACTCTTCACCACTTTTTCTATAATCTGGTTTAGATATAACACCATGAATATCAAAGGCGTGATAAGTTTCATACCACTGTTTGTTAAAAGCGTGAGCAAACATTTTTTCAGTCCACTCGAGTAATGCTGGTTTATAAAATGGATTTCTCATATTACGAAATTTTTAAAACTCTTTTTGCTAATTCAATAGTTTCTTTATCACCTGTATATTTACCAGGTTCGTCTGATAATTTAACACAGGGTACCCATTCACCATCAATTAAAACTGAGTCCATCTTTATTACAATATTCAAAGGTTTCACTCCAGGAATGTCGTTGGTAAACCAAGTTCCAATTCCATATGATGTATTAATTCTACCTCTAAAACAATTTTCAATTTTTAAAACTTTATCAAAATCAAGTGCGTCACTAAAAACAATAGTTTTAGATTTAATTACACTATCATCAATTCCTAATTTCTTATAATGTTCAATAACCTTTTCACCAAATTTAATAGGATCTCCACTATCGTGCCTCACTCCATCAAATGTTTTAGCAAAAAGTGTGTCGAAAGAATTGAAGAAAGATTCAGTTGTATAGGTATCAGATAAGGCTATACCTAAGTCTCCACCATATACTTTAACCCAATTCTGTAAGGCTATTTTGTTTGCCTCGTGGAAACCATATTTGGCTCCGTGAAACATAATCCATTCGTGTGCCATTGTACCAATGGCTTTTATACCGTATTTCAAAGCGAAATATACATTAGATGTACCTACAAAATTATCGCCCGCTGATAACATAAGATGGTTAATAACAGCACTCTGGTTATCGTGTGAAAATCTACGACGAGTACCGAAGTCTGCAAACTTAATACCAAAAGTCTTAAAATCTTTACCTTTTTTAGTGTTGATTTCATATAATTGTTTAACGTCTTCTGGGTATTCCTGGCCAGTCATTCTATAATAAGTTTCGGAAATCATTGCAAGTAAAGGAACTTCCCAAAGGATTGTTCTAAACCAATATCCTTCAATTAAAATTTCCACATCACCACCTTTTTGTGTGATCTGAACTTCGTCTCCATCAAATTCGTAACCACTAATATAGTCAATGTAAAAAGGAGATAAGAATCTGATTTTTTTAAGGTTATCTCTACCCGAGAACTTTTCACTGGTAATGAAGGCCAAATTGTCTATCTCTTTTCTGAGTTCAACTGCAAACCCTTCAGGGAACTGTGTTTTACCACGATTGATAAATTTATATCTCACTATTTCTTTAGGATATAAAGCAATGACGGCCTGCTGTTGCGTTAGCTTATATAAATCATTATCTAAAATTCCGTGTATCATAACATTATATTTTAATTGTTTTAATATATTTCCAACCTTTATATTCTTTATTTTCGTTTTTGATTAAATCTTTAAATGTGTTAATTGATATTTTTTGTTTTCTTGAAAATTTCACTATACCCTCCTTAGTTTCATATTCTCTTCCATCTGGTCCTTTAAATAAATATATTTTAACATATTTTCCGAGATTTTTACCAATCATGGAACTTTTCATTTTCTTTAATGTTTCTTCTGTGTGAGGATGTTCAATTTTTCTTTTATCCCAAGCTTTAGATAAAGATTTTTTATGTACTTCTGATTTTGGTTTATTTTTAGAAGCATCACTCATTTTTTTTCTAGATTCATCAGTCCTTTTTTTACCAGTGTTTTTTAATACTATTTTATCAATAGTTTCTTGTGTTATTCCACTAAATCCATCCCCACCATATGATCTTCCAATTGAATTATAAAAAATTATATAGTGTTTTTCTTTATCATTTAACTCTTCGTAATTATTACATTCACATAATATACATTTATCAAAATTTTCTTTACCGTATTTTTTAATAGCTTGTTTAATAACTATTCCACTACCAAAATAATTTTTCTTATTTCTTGTATCTTTACCTATATAAATTTTACCATTTATTTTGTTTGTTATTTTATAAATTTCCATATAACTTTTTATTATTATATATTAAAAATAAAAAGTCATATTTATACAAATCGTTATCTATAACAATTTTTCTGTTTTGTTATACAAATTTAACGCTTATTTTCATACCAAAAAAATAAAGGTACTGTTAGTTGTATAACTACTGAGGTTTTCTTTTTCACATTCATTTGGGGCAAATATAAGAAAATTAAAACAATAAAAAAAATTATTTATAAATATGTAACCTAATAGAGATACAAGCATCTAATATCTAAAATAAAAACATAAACTATGAAAAGATTGTACAGAACACCTAAAGACCGTATCCTCGGTGGAGTTTGCGGGGGAATTGGAAAATACTTTGATATTGATCCAGTGATTGTTAGATTAATTTGGGCTTTATTCGGATTTGCTTTCGGATTTGCTTTCTTACTTTACATCATTGCTTGGATAATTATACCTAAAGAAACAATAGTTGTGATTACTCCTTGTTGTGAGACTAAAGATTGTGAAACAGAAGAAACTAAATCCTAAACGTTTATAGGTTTTCCGAAAAGAATTTCCTTTACTTCAGTACCAACGTTTATAGTTCTTTTGTACCAGATATGTTCGGGGTCTAGGAAGATAGCATCTTTACCATATTCCCCGAATATTTCTTTTATTACATCAATATCATGAACCACAGGAGCATCATGCCTTAATAACATTTTACCCACTTTACCACACGCCTCTATGAAATAACCAATAGTACTTAACAACTTAATCAAATGATCTATTAACGTTCCAGTACTATCTATTTTAGTTGTGTGTCCAAATCCTGATATTTTTATACCGTATTTTGTTTTCTTTCCAAATATTACAGCGTCAGCGTAGGGATCGTTGTTATTCACATCTATCGCAGTCCAAAAATTGAGTTCCTGGTCTTGTACGACCTTATCTGGTGAGTTTATTCTGACGTGCCCACCAATATCATCATAGGCTAAATTAACTAGTGTGAAGAGGTTATTTTTGATAAGTGGTTTATTATTATTTACCAAGTACCACTTATGTTTTGAGTAAATATCATCGAATGCTTTTTTATCCGTGTTAAGAAGTTTATGACGTAATTCTTGATTCTGTCTGAATTCTCTGTACTCTGGTGGTCTAAACTCATCAGATTCGAATATTTTATATGAAGCTATATATCTGTTTTTCATATAACTGGGCTCCCTAACATTACTTTTTTAACTTTTTTACCGTGTTTAATTCTTTCGTACCATGTATTACTTTCATCGACGAAATGTGCGTCAGAATTTGGAAAAATCTTATTTATAATTTCAATATCTTGTACTACTGGTACATTTTTCCTTAAAGATACTACAGCAGGAACTCCTTCAACCTCAGCCCAATAACCTGGTTTCCTCAATAAGTCCATCATGTGTCTCATTAGTTCTTCTTTTCCTCTGACTGATTCGTTATGACCAATTCCAGATAATTTTATACCATATTTATTTCTACCGAATATTACAACATCAGCGTAAGGATCGTCGTTTATATCTATTGCTGTCCAAAAAGTCATATCTTTATCTCTAACAACTTTGTCTGGATAATTTATTTTTGGATGTCCTCCAATACTATCGTAGGCTAAATTTACAAGCGTGAAAAGATTATTTTTAACGTCTTTTCTATTACCTTCAATTGAATACCATTTGTGTTTTGAATATAATTCGTTAAATTTTTTCTTATCCATATTAAGGAGTTTGTGACGCAACTCTAGATTATCCTTAAAATTTCTATATTTAGGTAATCTAGAATCAGCCTCAAACACTTTATATTTCAATAGATATATCAAAGTTTGGCTCTTATTTTTTTGAATTCGTCTTCTTTTACAAGTAAAACTTTTGAATCTGTCCAACCTGGTTGATAACCACCACCGTGTACATTATTTACAGCAACAGCAGAATGCGGATGATAACATTCTTCAACACTCATAAGTTTAAAATCATTTTTCTTAGGACCAAAACAATAGTCTAAGAATATTGGTAAATCTTTTTTCTCGTGTAATTCCATTTTATTTTTAAGAAAATTCAGAACTCTTGGAGTATCTACTTTACTCATCATACCAACATGTGAAAGAACTGATACAGAACCATCTGTTTCCATTATTGGACCGTTTAGTTCTCTCAAACATTTTATAGTAGTATCTGGATCTGTGAAATCAAATTCTTTTTTAAAAACATCTTCGTAAGCACCTTGTATGCTTTTACATAATGAAGTTGTTGGCATATCGAAAACGTGTTTTACGAATTTCATATATCTACCAATCATCTCAGGAGCGTTAGCGAGTCTAGCCTTATTATAAGGAACTATCACGTAATGATTATCCATCTCTGAAACCACACCAGATGATCTTGAGTACCAAAAATCTATGCTCCTGTACTTATCTGGAAAATTACCCCACGTTTTTGATTTATCTATAACGTGAAGAAGAATATAATTATGATACCTACCTTGTGGAAATCTCAATTCGTGTTTTGATCCGTCAACTAACATCATTGATGGAACTTCTTCTTTAGTAAAGATACTTCTACTTAATTCAACTCTAGTAAGATCCCATTCACTACATTCTGTTTTAAGAAGGTGAATGAACTCATCTTCGTTCAATGGAGTATTGTATGATTTATAATCTAAATCATGTACTTCATTTATAAGATTGTAGGATTTATATTTCAGTATCACCAGACATAAGATTTTTTTAATCTTTAAACCCATATGTAACCTCAGTTTTGGTTTTTTTTGGGTCTTTACCTGGTACTTTTTTAGTATCTAAAGCTACTAATAAATCAATATCATAGTAATCGTCACCAACTTTACCAATAGTCTTATTGAGTTCAAATCTATGAGTTAGATCTGGTTTTTGTTTTTTGTTTCTATCGTGATAAACTTCCACAGCGTATTTTTTCCAAATCCAAGTATTAAGCAATTTTGAAAATTCACAATCTTCCTTAGCGTACCATTTTTTAGTATAAGGTAAATCTGAATAAACTATATGTGGAGAGTTAGGAAAAGCGTATTCATTATTATAAGATAACCTCACGGCGTCATTTGAAGCTATATAAGAATTATCATATTTACACCAAGTCGCTCTACTTTCTGGTATATCTTGGTCGTTATACCCGTCATGTACCATAGGATCATAATCCTCATCACCATTACCCCAACCATTATATTCTTCATAGTGTCCTTCTGTATCTGTTAAAGTTATGTACTTGCCTTCACCCTTAGTGTGACTAGCCATCATTCCACTTTCTCTGTAAAAATATCTTAATGTATCAACGTAAGGATATAAATTGAAATTAACGTCTTTCAATATGACTTCGAGTTCCATTTCTTTTGATCCTTCACCAGGCACAATTATATGTGTACCTCCATATTTTTGCTCGTTTTTATATAACCACCCTTGTCTTTTTGCGTAATTCGTGAATAACATTTCATCATCATCATTGTTTGTATAAACCCTATCCATAAAAATAGCGTCCTTTGGTTTTGATAATTTCCAAACAATAGCCCTTCCTCTAATTTTATCCCCATCTTTATTCTTGAGGACCAACATTTTACATTCTCCTGGGTTATTTTTATAACAATTTAGATAGCGACCAGCTTCTGGTCCGCTCATACAAGATGAGCCTAATGTTCCGTATTCTGAATCGTAATTTCTAGCGTCGTACCAATAAACTATATCATCGCCTTCTACCATTTCAAAATTACCAGCTTCTTCTGATTCTTTTACTATTGATTTGAACTTTTTAGTGAATTTTTGAATAGAATCTTCACTAAATTTCGGAAGTGTTTGACCAATGAATCTGGTGATTTTTTGTTTGGTTCTCATTTTCGAAGTCCAAAACTCTTCCAATGGCTTACCTTCTTTAGTAAGTCTTTCTATTCTAGATGATTGTAAAAAAGAAACATTTTCACCGTCGTTGTCCACGTCAACATAAGACAGGTCAAAAACTCTATCTGACGATGGTGATTCAAGTTCTAAAAGACGTTTAGAGATGTTGCTAGCTTTAATATTTTGTATAGCTATAAGTACATCTCTAAACTTATCTGATAGTATCATTTTTTGATCTGGCATTTTCACTTTTTTCTCGCCTTTTGCGGCTGGTTTAACTTCATCTGCCTCTTTGATCAAATATTGTTGATAATTTATTACACCCATTTATAATTAGATATTTTTTAGAAAGTCATAGTCGCAACGTCAACTCTTAAATCTTTTTCTTTGTCTTTAAATGAAACCTTAACAATGATTCTATCTGGACGAATTCCTATAATTCTACCTTCACCAAAAGTAGGATGTTTTACAAGTAATCCCTCTTTCAAGTCCTTCTCTGTTAATTTAGTAGTACCAATACCAGCTTTCATTTTAAATCCGTAAGTCAAGAACTTATCTGGTGGTACTATAAACTTACTATTAGTAGTAGTTAATATAGTAATTTTATCATCTATATTAGCCATAGTGCCAAAGAGTTCACCGCTCTTACTGTAAACTTCAAGATCCTTCTTGATGTCGTTCATATCGATTGGTTTCAAAGAACCACCAGCTCCAGCAACTTCTTTTTTCTTAACCTTTGCTGGATCGAAATCTGGGGTGGTGTAGAACCCAACGTATTCAACCCAAATAGCGTCTTTCTTTTCACACCATTGTTTATCGTATTCACACCATTGTGCTTCGGCTGTTTTAATTTGATTACCGAGATAATCGTTAACAAATTCGGCGTTTCCAATTGCACCAGGTCCAACTGCGGTAGCTTTGGTTGTAGGTGTAGCGTAACCGCCACCTTCCCACCATCTATCGTTATCCCATTCTGAACCGTGATATTTACTACTTCTTGAGTAAGATGAGTAAGAGTGCTCAACTTTAGTTTGATCTCTTTTAGTTGGTAATGTTTCCCAATCAACTTTAACACAAGCCTCAGCAAGCTTTGCTAAGAAAGCTATATTTTGTTCTTCTCTAACTGAGTGTTGATCTTTATAACCAACTGATAAATTTGTACATTCTGAAAAGATACCAGCCAAATGATGTGAGTCAGTCACAGCTCCAGTAGGATCTTTCTTATATTTAAAACCACCCGCATCATTTAATCTTTTTGCCAATTCGTCACCAAACTCGTCCGAACAACATCTTTCACCACATTGGAATGTAATAACACTATCGTCATCTCTACGGTCTAGGGATACAACCTTAGTAATTTTTTTATATAGTTCGTCTTCTTTATTGCTTTCTAGATGTCTTTTCAAAGCGTTAGAACCAACACAACCGTGCTCTTCATTTAAGAAGAAATAGTACAATCCAACTTTCCCTTTTTCTATCATGTGTATCATAATAGTAGTTCCAGCTTTATCGTCAGCACCGAGTATTGTTTTTCCGTCAGTTTCGATTATATCACCTTTAATGACGTGGGTTACTTCTTTTGGTTGACCACTATCTGCTGTATCTATGTGACTAGTAAACATCGTTGTAGGATCACCAATTTTTATGTAATAGTTACCATGAAAATCTTTCTTCCACCCTTTAGGGAAGTAATTTTCCATCAACTTTTCATGACCGTTTGGCATCGTTGATTTGGTTAACTTTAAAAATAGGTCTTTAATTGACATCTTATTTTATATTATTTTTTGTTCAACTATATATTAAAAATTATTTTTGAGTATGTACTTACCTGTCTCGTCTTTTTCAGTATGTTCTTTTAAACATATCATTCCATCAACTTTTACAAACTCGTGTTCGGGTGTCACGTAACATTCCTCCCCCATATAATCCAATAGAACCGCGTCAGTATAATGTACGTAAACTTGATCTATATCTGACCATCTTAAATTTCCTTCGTGTACTATTCTACCAAGATAATCAATTTTAAATGTTTCGCCATCGTCTTGATAAAAACCACCACTAGCTAAAACTAAACTGTAATATTTTTTATTGTGAAATTTTTTCACATCACTAGTTAGTGTTCCGTCCTTTGGATTATAGAATTGTAACGTATCTACGTAGGGGTAGTAATCATATTCTTTTGGTTTTAAATTTACAGTCATTACTAATTTTTCACTCTTTCCATTCACTATAACAGGAATAACACTTCCTCCATATATTTGTTTACTCTTATAAATCCAATTGTTTTTAATAGCGTAATCTATAAAAAGTTTTATTTGCCAATCAAATGTTGTATAAATCCTATCCATAAATATTTTACCAACAGGTTCATCCAAATACCATACATTTGCTCTACCATATATTCTACCTGTCGGATCTTTAAGTATCAACATATTCATTTTTTCTGGATTATCCTCATATATACCAAAGAATACATTTCTATCAGATTGTCTCATACAAGATCTTTGAAGTTGACCGTTTGATTCTTTACTATAATTCGATCCCAGATAATATCTTGTTACATCTTTTCCTTTAACTAACTCAAATTGATCTACTTTGTCAGAAGCTAAAGCAGCCTTATAATTTTTTACAAATTCCTCTATCTCTTTCTGACCAAATTTATTACCAAATATTCTAGCAATAAATCTAGATAATTTTTGCTCTTGTCTATTACTAATCCAACATAAATTCTCACCCTCTTTACGCTTTTTTATTGATGTGTATTTATCAAGTATAGGTTTAGCCTTATTTGATGTTATGTAAGAAATAGTATCATCTTTATCGGTGAGATCTATAAAAGATACGTCAAACTTATTTTTATTACCCTCAGCATTTTTTATTTCTGTTGCTATTTTATCCCCTTTTAATACCATATTATATAAAAGTAAATTAAATCTATTAGAGATAATTAACTCTACGAAATTTTCTTCACTCTTAGCTTCATTCATGTAAGATTTGAAATCAAATAATAGCATTTAATGTTTTTATTTTTTCTTCTATATATAAATTTTAAAAATCGAAATCTTTCCTTAACTCATAACCACCTGTGTGATCACACAAATCATAATATTCCTCGCAACCAATACTCTTCAAATATTTCGGATCATTAGTAAGTGAAGCACTGTTTGGATCGTAAAATCCAAGATTATCAACAAATGGAAAATACTCAATGTCCTCTTTTCTTACTTTTACAACCATAGTGGCCTTAATCACTTTATTATTTGATACTACATTCAATATGTTATCCATACTCTCAAGTTTATATAACCAATTATGTTTAATCGCGTAATTTATAAACATGTTGAGTATAAAGTCGTTGGAAAAATACACTCTATCCATAAACACTTTACCTGATGGTCTATCTAGGTTCCAAAGTAATGCTCTACCTAAAATTTTCTGTCTGTCCTCGTCTAATAGAATTAGTAATCTAACTTTATCTGGATTATGAGTATATAGATCAAGAAATATTTGGCAGAACCTATGTCTCATACAAGAGTCTTTAAGGTTTCCACCACCTTCCGCGTAACTATCGTGTAGGTACCATTTTTTTATATCATCCCCTTTTACTATTTTAAAATTTCTATTTAATTTTTTAGCTTTAATTATTGATTTATATTCATTTACAAAACTTTCAATCTCTGGTCCTTGAACTTTTTCACCTAATAATCTGAATACTAATCTACCTATTCTTATTTCGATTCTTTGATTGTTAGACCAACATTCTCCTTCAATGTCAGCAACTTTATCCTCTATCATTTTATTGACTTTATCGGAAGTTATGTACGATACCATATCTTCCTTATCAGTTCTATCTATAAAAGATTCTTTAACTTTAAATTCTGTAGCTGATAACTTTAATAGTTCGTTTGATACATTATCATTTATTCTTTTTAAAATTTTAACAAACCTTTTGGACAATATTAAAGGATATAAATCTGGATTTGAGATATTATCTTTATCAATGCTCATTTTAAATTGTTCATTTGTTCGTATATATTTTATTTTGAATTTGGTTTTACGAACCTCCAAAAATTGCTCTCCTTTTCTTTTTCTTTGGCTCTGGTTTATTTTCTTTTATTCCCATCATTTCTCTTACGTAGAGAGAACTTTTCATAAGTTCATCAAGTTCCTTTCTTTCCATTTCATTCTGCTCTGAAATCTTTTTCTCATCGTATTCATCTTTGAAATAATATTCTCCGTCTACACCTTTCACCAAAAGATCCATGATGTAGTAATTACCTTTACAACGTTCGTAAGTCTTACCCCTATCACTTCTGAAAAAATTATCGTAATATTTCTTGTCTTTAGTTACGTAAACTCTATGAATATCAGACTCCATTAAAAATGAACCAACAACTTTAGAGTAAGCACTAGACTGCGAATTTAAAAATCTTTTATGATATACAGAATACCTTAATTCAGTTGGATAAACATATTCATCAAATTCTTTAATAAAGAAAGCGTTATTCTTATGAGTGTAACCGTCACCGTAAAAACAGAAATGAGAATCTTCAACATTGATGAATTCTCCATTAAGAGCGTCAAAGACAAAGTTTTCGTTACCGGAATCTTGTCCGTTGATTTCTCTTAACTTAATCATATCTGGAATAGTATTATATTCCTCCTCAATGTTAGTCAAGTACTTATCTTTCTTATTGAAAAATAAAAGGGTGTCGATGTAAGGGAAGTATCTGTAATCACCCCTCACATGAACTCTCATATCAATACACACATCATCACCAGCTTTCACAACTTTCACTGCATCAAATGTTTGCGCGCTTTTATAGAGCCAACCATTTTTCTCTGCGTGTTTTTTGAAAAGGATGGCGTCTGAATCTTCTTTAACGTAGATTCTATCTAGTAACCAGGTATCGGCTGGTTCGTCTAATTTCCAAAGAAGAGCTCTACCACCGATAATATCTTTACTACCCTCAAAGAGGACTAGCATTTTAATTTTATCTGAATTTTTGATATAAAGATCCATCCACTCTGCACATTGATCGTGCCTCATACAGGATTTGTTGAGTGAGCCGTTACCACGAGCGTATCTTTTACCGTTATAGAATTTTATAATATCGTTTCCTTCGATAACTTTGAATTTAATATTCTTTAAAGCGTTTTTATATTCAGCTTTAAAAGCGTTAACCCATTTCTCAATCTCGAAAGGTTTAAAGAAAGGGGCTATTTTGTTGATTAATCTACCAACTCTGATTTCATTACGTGAGTTACACGACCAAGCTATATCACCGTTACCTCTTTCTTTTGGAAGTTCGTTGTATTTATTAGCTTGTAAAAATGATATAGTGCTTTCATCCTCAGTTATATCTAAAAAACTGAATTGGAAAGTATAGTCATTATTTTCTTCTAACGACATAATAAATTTAGAAACACCGTCGTTTATTTTGTACAAGATGTCTCTAAGCCGTGAAGATAGAATTATCGGCATGTAAGTATTTTCCATAAATGAAATTTAAATTTTAATATATAATCCAAAAAAGAACACTTTTTTAAATTGTTTTACAAAATTAACAAATATTTTTAATAATACAAAATTATTTCTTACTTTTGTAAAAATAAAAGAATTAAAAAGATATATGGACATTAAGGCTAAATTCTTAGAATTAACAACTAAAACATATCCAATGGGAACAGAGAAAGCAGTGTACAACTTTCTCCCAGATGATTTTATCAAAGATAAGTACGATAATCTGTATTGGATCATAGGTAAATCAGATACCTTATTCTGCGCCCACCTAGACACCATCGATCGCACAGATAAATCCCAAGACGTAGTACACGTTATGGAAGGGGACATGGTAAAGACAGACGGTAAAACAACACTAGGTGCTGACGATAAAGCTGGTGTGGCGATCATGTTATATATGATTGAAAAACAAATACCTGGTTTTTATTTATTTACAGTAGGTGAAGAAAAAGGTTGTGTTGGTTCATCTAAGTTGTCTGCTGCTTTGCAAACAAAAATGGACGATAAATACAAAGGTATTAAAAAAATAGTTGCCTTCGACCGTTCGGGATATGATTCTATTATTACACACCAGATGGAGCAAAGATGTTGCTCAGATGAATTTGCTATAGCTTTAATTGCTGAATTAGGTAAAGCTGGGTTAAAATATCAAATTGATACTGGTGGTTATTATTGTGATTCAGCAGAATTTGCAGATATTGTTTCAGAATGTACAAATATATCTGTTGGATATTTTGATCAACACGCTAATATAGAAAGACAAGATCTAGCTTTTCTTGAAAGATTGGCAGAGGCATGTTGCCAAGTCAACTGGAACAAATTACCAGCAAAGAGAGATCCAAAAAAAGTAGAATATATTGATAGTTATTATTTTAGTAAAAAGAAGAGAGTAAGAGAAGGTGAAGAAGAAACTGAATTTGATGATTATGATTTTCATCCATTCGCTGTTGAAGATAATAAAGACGTAGAAGTATTCTATTTTGAAGATAAAAAATTTAATTATATATCTGATATATCATATCTTAATGGGCAAATTATTGATGTTACATTAAGTCAAAAAAGAGTAGAATACGAACTTGAAATTATAACAACTGCGATGGAGGCTAATCAAGTTGCTTACGATTATTGTGTCTGGGACGGGTTGATTTTAACTATTGAACTTGATAAACACGAAACTAAATTAACAAGAAACGATCTTTTAGAATATTGTCCCGAACTTGATATAGATGCAATAAAAAAACAAAAAAAGTAAAACAAGCCTGACCTTCTTTAATATATAAAAGAAAAAAGAGAACGTCATGCTTGTACACCAATTAACAAACGCAAAGAGGGCATTAGATAATGTATCTAATTATCAAGGTTTAGAATTCGCCTACGCTGTTTTCAAAAACAAACAACTTATAGATAATAAATTAATGGAAGTAGATTTCATTAAAAACGTATCACCCGAAGTCATTGAATACGAAGAAAAAAGAGTAAAACTTTGCGAAGAATACGCAAATAAAGACGATAAAGGGATGCCAATAATCGAAAACGATCTTTATATCATAACAGATAAAGATACATTCAAAGCAAAAATGGACGCCTTATTAACACAATATAAACCATTTGTGGAAGAAAGACAAAAACAAATAGAACTATTTAACGATAAAATGAACAACACTGTTGATTTTCAATTCGTTAAGATTAAAAAGGAACAAATTCCACCACAAGTTCAAACAGCTAGGGAATTAGAGGAAATATCATTTATGATAGAATAATTGTTACCAGGATGAAGACAAGAAAAAACCAGTCAAATGACTGGTTTTTCTTTTATATAGAAGGTGGTTTAAAACCAGTTAGTGATAATAGATAAGAAAGTAAAAAAACTTGTGAGAAAAGAGATATCATTACTATAACAGTAATAATATTTTCACTTTTTTTATCCATATTTGAATTAGGTAGTACCTTATCCAATATTTCAGTGCATTTTGGTATAAATGTTGATAATACTGCTAATACCACGCCAACTAACAATCCAGGCACAGAGAAACAAGCGATTGCGGTTAAAATTTCTTTCTGATTAAGCATATCTTTTAAATTTAGTTCATATTTAACTCTCTCAATAACTTATTTACAAAATCTACTGCTTTCATAGTCTCTACATTTACCTTAGCTTCATATTCAGCTTTCTGAACAGCGTGTAGCAAATCTGGATAAATCAACGTTCTGGTAGCTAACTGAACTTCATCGGCCAAAAGTTTTTCATTATCAGTATAAAGAGCAGCAATCACAGAATATAGAATGGCAGCAACCTGAATGTTGTCCTTCTCACATTTGAATGCCAACTTATCCAATTTATCAATCAATTTATCTCTATTCATCAGTGAGTATAGTTTTTAGTTGGTTTACGGCATTTACACATAGAACGAGTGTTGTTCTTTTCAGTTACACCTGGCTCAAGACCAGCATCTTTTCTTTTAAGAACAAGACCCTCAAGCATATCAATTGTAACAAATTTATCCCAAAGTTTACCAAATCCTTTGTAAAAAGTCTTGGTAAGGAAAATATTATCACTAAGTTTGAATGAGTAGTCGTTTTCTTCTGAAATTTTATTTCTGAATAATTCTACCAGTAAATCCATTCTTTCCTGAAAGGTTGCACCAATGAGGTGGTCGTTACTGATAACGAGAATATCAAAAATCATAAATTTGTTGTTGAACACTTTACCTAATTCGTTCTTTTTAGAAGTGTTCATATATTCACCCACAATAAGATGAGTACCAGGTAAATGACCAATGAGTCCACCCATTTCATCTTTTGTGATTTTAAATTCTGTAAGATCTCTGTGTCTATTGTAGATTTTCCAAACATCTTCCCCGTAATATACTTCTGTGCATTTCCCGTTGAATTTGGGTTGTGCCATATAAACGCCGTTATCGAAGGTGTCCATCCCTGTACGGGGAAAACATTTTTCGGGGCGAGGTGGAAAAATATATTTTGAAGGTTTGTAAATCATTTTTTGGAAAATTAAAAGGGGTGAGTGGTAATCTCTTACCACTCAGTGCCCTTGATTCAAAAAATTAACCCTGTACTTTTGCGCCTTTCATTGCGAAGATAGGCTGGATGTCTCTGATGAAGTCAGCTACTTTTCCCTTACCCCAGGTGAAGGCTTTTTCGATTGAACCTTTGCTTACTGAGTAAGCTACTTTAGCCTGGATGAGTTCACCTTTGTCGTCGTCTGCGATATCAGGGCAGTGCTCAATCAAATCAGAAAGAACTTCACCGTATTTATCAATCAGAGCGGCGTTGAGAACGAATTCGGTTTTTTCGGTTACAACATCGTCACCGTAAGCGTCTTTGAGTTCGTTGAAACGGTTCTCATCACATTTGATGTATTTATCCATAGGGACAAACATAATCGAAGACTGTGAATCTGAGGAGAGAATGAAAGAACCAGGATACCCACCAGTTTTAGCGTAAACGTCATTGAAAGTTTTCACACCAATTTCTTTCACAATGCCCTTTGCCATTTCGAGTTCAGCTGTGAGCTGATCAATCTGAGCCTCGAGCTGAGCCATTTTGGTAAGATTCTGATCAAATTCTGCACCATTTACGGTCACATTCAATTTATCATTTTTCTTTTCGGCTTTTGCAGCTCCTTTTTCTTTAGCTTTTGCGAAGAGATTTCCTTTGGTTGCCATTTTGTTTGGTTTTTAAAAGGGTTTATATTTTTTGAATAGTTTTTGTCTTAATTTGATAACACAAAGATACGCCAATGGCTGGACATAAAAAAATTACACCAAACATTTTTTAGCAGGCAAATCAATGAGTTACAAAATATTTTTATATTTTGTGTTTCTTTTTTAGTCAAATTTTGGTTCTTCGTAGACTACTTTAGCTTTGGCGTCTTGTTTTATACCGTTTTTAAAATAGTATCTATCAGTTCCTCCCTCTTCCCACTCTACGTCTAACTGAAACATAAGAGTTGGATATTTCTTTGAAAATTTCTGAATATCATCAGGTACATCGTACCCACTACCACATTCTCTACCTTTACCTGTATCTTCTAAAACAAAAGAACAATCATCACTTAATTTCCTGAGTTCACCTATGATCTCTTTCTTATCTACTGGCGCTTGAATTATATCCAATGGTGTTCCGCAATCTGGGCAGAACTTACCAGCTATCTGGATTTTACATGTTGGGCAAAATGTTACTGGTTTTGTAACTTCACCCTGAATCTTTAAACTAAAATAATTATCGTATCCCATTTTTTAAATTTTTAATTGTTATTTATCCCAATCTTCTTCCCCGTAAGGGTCAATTTCTTTTCTTAATTTGAATATATTGATGTTTACAAATTTAAGATTATAATTATTAAATACGTGAACTATAAATATTATCATAAATACTAATAGGGCTAGTACATTAGCTATTAAAATTATACAACAAAATATAGTAACAATCTGGTATCCAGCACTAATCTTTCCCATATCTTGATTAGTCATGTTAAATGTTACTCTTTGTCCAACTTTTACAGAAAAATAAGTATCGGCTGTAACAAGAATCTCTTTAGTTTTTTCCACACTGTCGAATTTCACAATAAGCTTTTTCTGTATAGAATATACGTCATTGCCTTTATCTCTGAGTTCGTCTTGGTATCTATATTTAACTATACCACTATAATCTTTTTTACCTTCTATTTTTTCACATCTTTTACCTGTGAACATTAATACAGGCAATATGGTTACTAATAATATAGTAAACCACATTTTATTAATCTGGGAATTTACTTCCTATATGTTTTATTACTATTTTGTACATAATTAATTAAAATTACTAAATACAAACAACTTAGGATCGTATTGAAATTCTCTATCTAGCATATCCATAACAGTATAACCACCAAAGAGTTCAACAAATTTCTCTTTAACTTTATCAAAATCCATATCATCGTAGGTGATTTCTTTGAATTCAAACCCTGTATCTTCGTAAGCTCTAGCTAGAACTTTACCAAACACAGCGTAGTCACCACACATTTGATCAATAATGATACCAAATTCACAACCCTTTCTCCCTTCAATGTATGGTAAAAATGTATCATCGTGCCAATTAATTCTTTCACCAGAAATGACGTTATTGAAATTATAAGGTAATTTATAACCTATAATTACGTAATCCGTTCTATCTACTCCCATTTTCTTCCTCCAATTTTCCTTTTTTATACCACCTAACTGCTACTGTTTTTTCTTCCTTTTCTTTAATATTACTTAAAGTGACGTCTGATAAATCACCAAAAAATTCTTCCATTTCTTTTCTAGTACAAGTAGGCTTTTCGAAGTCCTCTGGTTTAGAATATTCTGGTGTTGTCCAAAATCCCATATAATCGATCCAAATAGCTTCGTCTCTATGGCAATACTTCTTATCCCATTCACACCATACCGCGTCTTCAATTAGTAAAAGATCTCCTTTATAATCAAAAACATCTCCTCGTTGTGCTGGTTTCAAAACTACCTCAGCACAAGGATTTTCAGTTCTGGAAATTCCAGCAAACTGGTGTAAATCGTACATATCACGAAAATTCATTTCATTAAAGTTTTTCTCAATGAATCCAACTCATCCCTCACCCCCACAATAATAGATGCTAACAGTTTACAAAAAACTAAAACACAAACAATAATAGAAGCGAAGAAAGAAAATATGGCCCATCCTATTCCACCTAAAAAATAAACGCCAATAGGAATACCTACAAGTAGCAATACTGATACTATAACATATAGAACGATGTAAATAAACATATCTTGGTAAAGATCAATACCTTTAACAACAGTATTTCCAACACCTAGTGATTTACTATCAGTCTTGTGATTTTCAAGATAACGTTTTGCTATAATTTTTGATAAAAATTTAATCATTATTTTTCGTTTAAAAGTTGTTCTTTATAAGTTGATAACATATCTGCTTTTTCCTTTGGTAAAACTGGATATTGTAAATCAAGTTCCTTCATTTTGTCTATGAGGATCTGTGAAACCAGAAGTCTTGCTAATTTTTTCTTATTACCAGGAACAACATACCAAGGAGATTTCTTTGTGGAAGTACCATTAATCATATCCTCGTAAGCTTCCATATAATTATCCCAATAAGCTCTCTCCTTGAGGTCTGCATCAGAGAATTTCCAATTCTTTAACTTATCGTCAATTCTTTCAATAAGCCTTTCTTTCTGTTCATCTTTAGAAATGTTCAAGAAAATTTTAACAACTTCGATTCCATTACGTTGAAGATGATCCTCAAAACAACGAATATCCTTATATCTCTCTTCCCAAATATCTTTACCGATAAGAGATGGATGAATTTTTTGTTTTTCAACAAGGTTGTGAACTTTTACAACTAGCACTTCTTCGTAATAAGAACGATTGAATATACCTATATTACCACGTTCGGGTGCGAGTTTCTGAGCCTTCCATAACCAAGTGTGGTCCAGATCTTCAGCGGTTGGTTGTTTAAATGGATAAACGTTAGTAGCTTGTGGATTCAATCCACTCATAACGTGTTTAATGATACCGTCTTTGCCACAAGTGTCCATTCCTTGTAAGATAATCAGCATTCCGTATTTGTCCTGCGCGTAGAGCATATCTTGCATATGAGCAAGATCTCTAATACTTTCTACTAATTTAGTTTCAATTTCTTCTTTATCCAAATTAGTTTTAATTTCATTATTAAACTTAATTAATTTGAATTCTTTTAAACCTTCTATGGTATAGTCTTTAATTTTCATATTTTTTTTATTTCAAACAAAATTAAACATTTTTATTGAAATAAAAAAAGAAAAATATGACTTTTAATTATTAATATATAATAATAAATAATAAGAAGTAATATGAAAAAAGTTTTTAGTTTTTCAATTGATGATGATGTTATAAAGGATCTTGACGTTTATTGTAAAGAAGGCTTAATTACTAAATCAAAACTAATAAATAAAATATTGAGAGATTACATTGAAAAAAATAAAGAAGAACAACATGATAATCTACAAAGTAACAAATGAAATAAATAACAAGATATACATAGGACAAACAGTGAACTCACTAGATAAGAGAAAGTCTCAGCATAAAGCAGATTCCAATAATAAAAAGAAATTGATAAGATATTTCTATTTAGCAATAAATAAATACGGTTTTGATTGTTTTCAATGGGAAATTTTAACTGAAGCAAAAAATTTAGAAGAATTGAATGAATTAGAAAAATATTATATTCAATTATATGACAGTACTAACCCACAAAAAGGGTATAATATCTCAAAAGGCGGATTGGGAAGAGGAAATTATGAATATAGCAATGAAACTAGAGAAAAAATAAGCAAATCTTTGAAAGATAGGTATAAAAATGGATTGATCGTTTGGAATAAAGGAATAAAAACTAATAAATCTTCTTGGAATAAAGGGTTGAAATTTAATCACACACAAGAATCGAAGAAAAAAATATCTAATTCTCAAATAATTCCAATCTTTATGATTGATAAAAGTGGTAATAAAACAAAATATTCATCTTTAAAAGAATGCGTCGAAAAAATTGGAATAAATAGATTTACTATTCAAAATTGTATAAAAAATAATCAACCCATTAAAAAAGGAAAGAATAAAGGTATTAGATTCGAGCACTCTTCCAATAAAAAATCAAAATTTAATTTATAATTTTTCTATATTTTCTATCGTATAAATCAATTTGTTCTTCCATTCTTTCAATTCCATCTCTGGACCCATCATGTGAACCAGATCCATCTGCATATATTTTAGAACCACATCTTTCACAATAGATATAATCCTTTATTTCACCAACTTGTTGTTGTTCAGTTCCACATGATAAACAGAAATTTATTTTCATTTTCATTTTCATAAAACTATTTTCTTTTATCCGATTAAAATAATTTGTTCGTTGCTTTCATATGGTTTATCATTCAAGTAATCCAAATCAGAAGTTAAATGTACTACATTGTTAAGTTCTCCCTTCTGAATTGACCAAGATCCATTCTCCCCATCAAAGGCTACTATTAAATTCGGATTATGTGCTTCATATACTTGAAGATATACTATCAAATCTCTAACTGTACAATTTTTTTTCATATCTTTATTTGCTACTATTACCATTTAAAAATAACTTACTAATTGATTTGTAGTCAACAATATTTCTGATAGCCCTTGATAAAAGAGTTCCCACAGAAATAACTGTAATCTTTTCAGATTTTTCTCTCAGCGCAATTGTATCAGTAACAATGAGTTCCGTTAGAGCTGATTTTGTTATGTTTTCATAAGCGTGTCCACTCATAACTGGGTGAGTACAAACCGCTCTCACACTCATTGCCCCTTTTTCCATCATCAGAGCTGCACATCTACAAAGAGTTCCACCAGTGTCGATAATATCATCAACAATAATTACGTGTTTCCCTTTAACGTCACCGATGAGTAACATTTCATCTATCTCGTTGGCTTTTGAACGATGTTTATAACAGATAACCATTTCTGCTCCAAGATGATTGGCTAGATGTTTTGCCTTTTTAGTTCCACCAAGGTCTGGTGATGCTACCACTATATTTTCTAATCCTAATTCTTTGAGATAAGGGACGAAAACGTATGAAGCGTATAACTGATCAACTTTAATATCAAAGAAACCGACAATTTGGTCGGCGTGTAGGTCGATGGTTATAACTCTTGTTGCCCCAGCGCTTTCGAGAAATTTCGCGATTAATTTCGCACTAATACCAACTCTTGGTTGGTCTTTTCTATCTTGTCTACCGTAACCGTAGTAGGGGATAACAGCCACAATTTCTTTAGCTGATGCTTTCTTGGCTGCGTCTACCATTTGGAATAACTCCCAATAATTTTCAAATGGTGCTTGACCTGATTGAATCAGGAACACTTTTCTACCTCTGATATTTTCTTTAAAGACTGGTAGAATTTCACCATCAGAGAACTTCTGAAGTTCGTATTGTCCCAATCCTATTTTCAGGTTTCTGGCCACAATTTTAGCTAATTCAGTGCTACCACTACCTGCGAAAACCTTAACCTTTTTCTTATTCATAAAGTGTGTTTTTGATTTATACTCAAAAAACTGAACTTTGTTTCCAAACACAAAGATAAAAATAAATTTTAATATAAAAAATTAATTGAACTAATATCTTTTAATATATACCAGCAAATTACATTATAATAAATGGCCACACAACTTGAACAATTACCTATAAACATTGAAAAGTTAATGGATAAAGTTTACAAATTAACTTCTAAAACTTTTTTAGTTCCACCTATGCCGTCAATAGATATAAAACCTTTTCTTATGACTGATAGACAAATAGCTAAGAAAATTATTTTAATTACCGCTGGATCTATTACTGCTGCTGGAAAAATAATAGAAACTGGTACAGTAGCAGCTGGTAGTACTGTAGCAGGGGCCAATACTCTTGGAGCTGGTATTAATCCAAGTGGATTGAATAATGTTACTAATAGCAACGAGATGGCAATGGCTATGAATGCATCTAGAATGCTTGGTCAATATGTTACACCAGAATCCGCCCACTTTATAGTTTACGGAAAATTTAAAAGAGACGCAAATGGTAAATTAATAGATAATGAAATTCAAGATCCAGATTGTGTACTAACAAAAATAGCAATGCCTTCATCACACCCCACAATGTCTAGTATTAAAGTTATGATTTCACAAGTTACTAAAGTGTTAAAGATGATGGGCATAAAACAAGCACAATTACTAGATGATATCGCACAATCAACTATAGCAATCGCGGCTTCGATTACATCAATAGCTTCAGCCGCAGCCATATTACCACCAGGCGCAGGTATTCCTGTCGCTTTTGCCGCTTTCCAAGGATTAATGGCAAATATAATGGCTTTAGTCGCTAAAATACCAGGAGTAACACAGGATATGGAATATCTAAATTATCTTCCACTTTTAGTAGAAGTCGAAAAAATAGACGCCGTTATAGGATTAGTAAATATACAAATAATAGCACTTAATACTATATTAAGCACAATAGACGGATTAACAAAAATTCTACCTAGCGTACCAACACCACCAGGGGTTGGAAACGAACCAGGTAATCCTGTCACTATCGAAGTTACAGCAACACCAAATTCAATAACACGCGGCGTACCTGTTGGTGGTCAGGATGTTACATTAAAAGCAACTGCTTCAAATGGGTCTTGGGAGTTTGATTACAACTGGTCTGGTCCTAATGGATTTAATTGGGACGAAAAAGAAGTAACCATACAAGGTGGCCCATTTGAAACTAGCACTTACACCTGTACTGCTACAGATAAAAAAGATAGCGCCAACAGTGCTTCTGGGAGTGTAACTGTTACGGTTATTTAAAGATCAATCTTGTAGAAAATATCACATACTGCGTTACAATCACAATAAGTAACCTTAGTAAGATCGTAGAAATCATAAGTCCTAGGACAAGGTACTGGAGTATGTCCAACAATCTGGTGATAACCAGCTAATGGTTTGGTATAAGTTTCGATCTTATCAGCCCAAAGAGGACCACCAACCTTGTTGTGTCCACCACGATGATGGCTAACCATAAAGATAGCAGGATGCTTAAATTCATACATCAAATTCAAAAGATCCGCGATATTTTTACAATCTCCAAGAAAATCCCTGAAACGAGTTTCCTCTGTTCCGTTAAGGATAGGTTGAACGTGATATTGGTACCAACCTTTATGGATACCAGCGTGGGTCCAAATTGTATTCTTGTACTGGTAAGCGATCTTGAATAAATCACGATTTTCGTGAAAAAGTTGATAAAGATCTGGTCCCATTTCTGGACGATGTCCACTGATACCATTATCATTCATGATATAAGCAACGTCGTGATTACCAAGAAGTAACTCAACATTATCAGGATAGTCTTTCTTTAATTGGATGATTTCCTTTAAATTGTGGAGGATTTCAACGTTGCTTAATCCCCAATCATCAACGTAATCCCCTAAAAATACAACCTTATTTATTGTAAAATTGATATTACAGTACATTATTTCACCAGTATCTTCGTTGATGCGATACACTGCATTTTTCCATTTATCATGGCCGTGGACGTCTCCAATTGTAACGATTTTCATTTTTATTAATTATAAATCCAAGTAGTATCTGGATATTTTATTGAATTTTTAGCTTTACCGTTAAGAATATTATTTAACGCCTTATAACTTATTTTTAACACATCGGAAGCTTCTTTAGCATTTAAATATTCTTTTATAAATATTCCATTTTTATATTCTTTTATTTTTCTATTACGTAGAATGATTTTGTCTCTGATAGAGTCGATTTTTATTGGATAATTATCAAAATAATAGAAAAATCTAAATTCTTTTGTGTGTTCTGAATGATTTTTCAAACATGAAGATATTAAGTTTTTATTTATATTTAATATAACAGAAGCAGTCTTAATGCCTTTTATTTCTTTAATGAAATTTCCGTCAATATCATATACTAGTATGTTCTTTTTAATATTTTCCAATGCTTTTTCGTCGTTCAATCTTTTGTGTCCTATTTTAAATTTTCCATTATTTTCTTTTTTACTAGATTCACTTATTTTTTTCTTTGTTTCCACGCTGTGTTTAAACCCAATCGGTAACCCATCTCCACCATCAGTTAAATTTGTTAAATTATAAATTTTTCTAAAATAATAAATCCAATATATTTCTCTATCGTTTAATTCATTCTCGTTACACAATTCCACTGTTCTTATTAAAGGTTTTAATCCATTTTCTTTTAAAGATTTGATCCAACTAGTTTTATGAGTAATTGATTTATCTCTACAATGATTCCACAATCTTTTCTGTAAAAGAGATACAGTTTTTCCAACATATCTAACATCATTTGTGATTGGATCTATTAAAATATAAATTTGTGGAATTTTCATGTTTTTACAAGTATATATTAATTTTTAATACCCAAAAAAACATAATATTCAATTTTATTTGTACAAAGATAGGGAAATTAAATTAAATTAAAAAATTAACTGGTTTTTTTACGAAACCTTCCCATCTTATCTCTATAATATGTTGGATGATAATCTTCTTTATCCATAGGCTCTCCCCAATCATCGAGGTTTTCCGCTGGTTTAATTCTTGGTTGTAATTGATCTTTTTCATCTGAAATTTTAGTGTTCTGATCAACAACAACTTTTGGTTCTAGTTGGACCACAGGTTGTGGAACCTTATCTGTTAGTTTATCAAGATCTTCTTCCGTTAAATAAAAACTACCTTTTTCATCATATGGTGGCATTGTGCTTCTTTGAGCCATAATAAGTTTTCCATCAGCGTCTATATTTTTAGCCCAAGTATAATGTGGGAAATAATGGCATAACGCTTCGTATTCTTCATTTGTTAACGGCCTTTTAAAAGGTTGCTTTGGATTAACTGATCCACTTGATTTTCTTGGATCAATATCTATTTTTGGTGTATGAGACTTTTCTTCCTCTAGTCTTTCTTTAACATATTTCTTTGGGCAAAAAGCGTGATAAGTATTTACCCAACTATAATTACAGTACGGTGACGGTAAACTACTAGGATTATCTGTTAATAAATTATGTTCAAAATTCACATACATAGAATCAAAAGGACAATAATAAGTAAATCTTGTTTCTAAAGATATACACAAACCACTATAATTAGGACCACCCTGTTTTACTACAGCATTTGGGTATTTCTTTCTTAAATAATCTAACATCATAACATCATATTTTCCACTTACACCGTAATAATTTCCCCACACAGTATGAAATTCGCCTTTCTTCCATAATTTACTATCACATACCTGAATACCTTGTTGGAAAGATCTTCTAGCCATAATAACACCATTATCCCAAACTACAACTACCCCGCATTGTTCAGGATTTTTAGTATAAATATCGAATTCACTAACTTTAGGTTCTGTGTATTTTCCAAAACTATTTTCAGCCTGATGGAAATTAGCACAACTATATCCAAAATTCTTTGATAATTCCTTCTTATAATTATAAGCTCTCAAAGAATCCATACCTCTGAATTCCTCTACTCTACAAGATGTATCCTTTACACTTGCTAATTTATTCACAAACGCTTCAATATCAGTCTGTTTAATGTTAGTATTAATATATTGTTCGTTAAAAATTTCCTTTAAAACTTTAGTTGCTTTCATCTTGACTCTTCTTGTAGAAGACCATTTATCTGGTGATTCATCGAAATATCTGGATTTCAAAAAAGAAATATTACCTTCATCATCAATATCAAGGTAGTTAACTGGATCTTTTGCCAAATACTTCCTAGTAACTCCGCCTTCTAATTTTGATAAAAGTTCAGCAACTTTATAACTGTCCTTCATAGAAGAAATAAGTTTCTTTAATTTTTCAGATATATGAAAATTAACCACTTCTTCTGGATCAATAGCAACAGGCTCAGGTCTAACATATACTGGTTTAACATCTTGATCTAAACCTTCGTTTAAAAATTGTAAAAATTTTCTAATTCTAGTCATATACAATTATTTCTTTTCTTCTTCTACGTGTTTAATATTTTTGGGATTACAAGCGAATAATTTACCCGTTTCGTCCCATCTTATTCTATATTTACCATCTTCTCTAGTCTCAACAAAAACTGCTGTTTTACCAAAATAGTCTGGTTTTTCTGCAACTACTTCTTCGTCTTTAGCTTTACCTGCTTTTGGAGCTTTAGCAGCCTTAGGCTGTCTTACGTAAACAACTTTTTCACCAGGTAAAAATGGTCTTGGTGGTGGAGGTGGTGGCGGTACTTCTGGCATTGGTTCTGGTTCTAATTCACCTTTTTCTTCTTTAATTCTTCTATTAACTAAATCTTTAGGACAATGAGCGTGATAAGTGCCAACCCATCTTAAATTCTTTGGGTACCCTTCTTTTTCTAAAGATTGGTTTCGTCCACCATATCCATCAGATAATAAATTGTATTCAAAACAAACATTCATACTATCGAACGGACAGTATTCAGCAAACCTTGTTTCCATTTTTATAACAAAATTACCACCACCCATTGATGCTGCGTTATATTTATTTATAAGATAATCAGTTACTAATTTATCAAACTTTCCCCCTCTACCAGCCACACCGTAACCGTTTCCATATACTGTGGCCAAATCTCCTTTTTTAAATTTTCCTCCATCTATTAAGTTAGCACCTTGTTGAAAGGAACGTCTGTACATAACTTTACCATTTTCCATAATTACAACAACACCACAATTTTCAGGGTTCTTCACATATACATCGTATTGTGCCAGTGTTGGTTCGGCGTGACCTCCGAAATTATTTTTCCTTTGGTGAAAATTAGCACAAGTGTAACCAAAATCTTTAGCACATTCTTCTGTGTAATTATAAGCTCTCAATAAATCTTTACCTCTCCATTCTAATATTTGAACACCTTTTTTGGCTTTTATTGCGGCCAATTTAGCGAGATATGTTTCAACATCAGTGTCCTTAATGTTAGCTTTTGAAAAATCTTCACTGAAAGTGTCTCTTAACACTTTTCCAGTTTTTTGTTTTATTCTTCTTTTAGTTGCCCAAAAGTCACCATCTGGAAAATATCTAGATTTCAAATAACTCACGTAATCACCGTCGTCTTCCAATTCAAAATAATTTGCTGGATCCTTTGATAAATCAGCTTTATTTACGCCTTCACCCAATTTTAAAAATAGATCAGCTATCTTATATTCTTTTCTTAAAGGGGTTAAAAACTTAATCATTTTATCAGATAAATGTAATTTAACCACTTCTGGTTCTCCTACTCCATCTTCAACTAATTCATTTAAAAACTGATTATATTTCTTTACCATAGCTTTTTTATTTATTATCTAGCCATCTTAAACCAAGATGTCGTACTTTGCTCTTTTATATAAGTCTTTACTTCTTCTACCATTTCCTTACCTTGTGTTATAATATCATTAGCATTATATGTGAAGTTACCTGGCATGTTAAAATTAAATCTACCCAACAATTCACCCATTCTTGCTCTACAAGTTCCAATTATAAATCTTTTAAACATTTCAAAATCAAAGAGTTCTTCCTCCTGTATTCTCACCCAACATTCCAACATAAGATTGGATTGATCCTCAATTGCCGATAAAAAGTGTAATCTTTTATTTATATGGTTAAAGTTATGAGCAATTGTATTTTTTGTGAGTTTATTGATTTCATCTGCGAAATAACTGATAGTTGATCTATATAAGGCTAAATCACCAGCGGTAGTTACAAATGATGTTAAGAATGGTTGGTTAGTTACACCTAGGTTTATTGAAAGGTTTGGTGCTTGAATACCTAATCTAAATAAAGAAGTATCTTCCATTTTAACAATTTTAGTGATGGCTTCTACTTCTTCTGGTAGTTGGAAGTATTGGAAAGTAGCGTATGTTTCACGCATAAGATGGTCGTATTTAACGAAGTAGTAAAATTTTTGAACAGCGAACTGGTAATTCTTATAGAACCATTCTAGAGTAATTTCTTTGATCATACGTTTAACTTCTTGATCCGGTAACACTTTTGGAAGAGCTCCTGAAAAAGTTAAATCTTGTTGAACTATATCTATTAATTGTTCTAAAGTAATTGAAGCCATAATAACAATTTCTTTTTGCTATATATTAATTTATTATTATCATTTTATAATTTCACAACAATCTCTTGGTATTAAATAACCAATTGTATTTGGATTTGGATCTGTATCTATTTCTGGATATACTACGTAACAAAATACATCGTGATATATCTCGGGTAAAGGGTCTTTAATCTCTGCTGTTTTACCAATAAAAGATCTAAATTTTTCTTTAAACATACAGGCGTCTACGTAATCATTTAGTTTTGGTGTAATCTTCACAAGCACAGGACTAACATTTCCCCATTCGTCTTCTTCACCGTATGGATCTAAATCATTTTCAAATAATTTGAAATTAGTTATCATTATGTGGTTATATATTAAAAAATGATTACGAACTTTTAATATATAAAAATAAAAAATCTGCGATGAAGGTGATAAAGTTCTCTGACTACTTAATAGAATCCCAGAACATAAGTCAAAACGACGGAATATTAGTGGTTGTTGACGTTCAAAAACAATTCGATAAATTCATTCCTCAAAACTTCGAGCAAAATATATCCAAATATTGCGAAGAATTTCCTAAAGATGATAATACGGGTAAAGGAGTATACCAGATTTGGGACGCCAATAAAGCGCAGAACTTTAGTTATAATTTCCCCAACACTATACAAACAGTGAAGAAGAATTATGGCACTAAATTCGATAACGGTATAAAACAAATAGCAGATAACCTTCTTAAACAAAATCCAAAAGTGGGTGCAAAATTTAAAATCAATAATAAAAACGCTTACCTTATTAGAGTTGATAATAACCACAAATGGTTTTACGTGAACGAAGATCTTTATAGTCTTTATCTTAAATTAAAAGGTAAGAGTATAGTTTTAGTTGGTGGCGCAGATGATGAATGTCTTGAAGACGTCTACGTATCAATGAAAGCATTTGGAGTAAATCCAACATATAATCACGATTACATATATGACGCACAAAATAACGATAAGCAAGTAGCTGCACCAAAGAAATAGGCATAAAAAAAGGGAACCAATTGGTTCCCTTTTTCATTTTAGTAAAACTTCTTACTTTTTACCAGTGAGAGCGTTAATGTCCATTAAGAACATATTTCCACCGCTTCCACCTTTATCGCCACCACTACCAGTCATAAGGACATTAGGTACTTGTGATCCACCAGCCTGCCAAGCATTGATCCATTCGAGAACGATAATCTTTGGGTTTTGATTGATAGCATTACCCTTGATTTTGAGGGCTTCTGCTTCACCCTGAGCGCCTTGGATAACGATATCCTTATCAATTTTAGCTTGAATTAACAGCTCGTTCTTCTGTTTGGTTACTTCGATTAAAGTAAGAGCCTTCTGTTCTTGAACTTTCTTGTTCTTGATTTCAGCTTCGTACTGTGGATCGTAGTAAACTTCACGAATATCAATCTGATCAAGAATGAGTCTCCAAGAAGCCAATTCAAATTTCATTTTCTTCAAAACTTTATCCTGAATCTCCTGACGCTTCATAGAATAAACCTCAATTGGGGTATATTCTGATACAACAAGAGCAAGACAAGATTTCAGTTTAGCTCTAATAACGTTTTCTTCGATCCAAATGTAACGAGAAGCCTCATTTCCATCTTGAGGAGTTACGTTCTGGTAAATCCAAGGAGCCTGATTTCCGTCAATCTTCCAAGATGCTGAAATATCAAAACCCATCTTGATACCTTCCGAAGTAGGTGCCCAAATAGCGTCGTCGTCTATTTTCTGTCCTTCTTTTGTTGCTTTTGCGCAAGTGTAAACCCAAACGGTTTTATCCATCATATGAATATCCCACCAAGGCATTACCACGCGCCAACCTGTATGAACTGCTTCATTTTTAACACCTGCTGGTGTAGTAATAACACCAACACTCTGTCCGTCCACCTTTACTACAAAAATCCAGAAAAGGAAAAACAAAACAAACATAATTCCCGAAATAATACTAATTGGGAGAGTGAAGGGGAGTTCAATTTGAGGAGGTGCGTTCTTTCCTCTGTTTCCCCCAGCGGCTTGTGTTTTTAAGAAATCTTCGCGATTCATTTTTGAAACTTTGTTGGTAATCGCTCCACCAACGCCATAAATTAGCCCAAAAAGAGCTATAATCACTAATATTGCTACCATTTTTTTATTGGTATTAATAAATTGTCTACTCTATTCACCATTTTCGACATCCTGGTTTTTGATAACACAAATTTAAGACGATTTTTGATTAAAAAAAAATAATCGATAAAATTTATTTTACCTTCGATTATATAAAGAAAAAATTGTGAAGTTTTTACTGACTATAAATTTTATCGTAAAATCTTGTTATTACATCTATTATTTTCTTAATCTTACCTTCTTTTCTCAATTTCTTAAATACTAAATTTTCAATTGAAAATTCACCTTCTTCCGTAAGACCTTCCTTCCTAGACTTCATAATCTTAGATTTTAACTCTTTGGCGTTTTCGTAATATTCTTCTGCTTCTTCTGGTGATAATTCTTGTTTAGATAACTTTTCGTATTTAAGAATATCATATACTCTTGCGTCATATTTAACATTCACGTCTTTAGTATCTACGTTAGGTGGATTATAAACAGGTTTTGTTATCCATTCATCATTCAATAACGAATATAAACCAGTGGCGTTATGTTCTTCTGTTTCATCTTGAATATACAATTCTACATCGTGTCCTTTTATAATAATATTATGTCTTAAATTCCATATAAATCTTTGACCATCAATGGCTTTCTTAACTAGTTCAGTGTCTTCATTTATGTCTTTAAAATCACAAACTATATGAACGTCAATATCTGATTCTTCTGTATAGTTATAGTTTGCCATAGATCCAGTGAGATAAATATCTTTAATTTCTGTTTCTAATTCAACGTCATTGAAGAAGTCTTTAGCTATCTTTATAAGTTTTTCTCTTATTCTTTCTATAAGTTTATCATCTTCCCATAAATCTTGGCAAAGAGTTTTCTTGTATGGAATTTTTCTTTCTTCTTTCAACATATCATCCCATTCTTCTTCACCGTAAGGATCAAATTCTTTCATGTCATCTATAAATTTTTGTTTTGCTTCTTCTTTCCTTTTAATTTCTTTATCTCTTTCTATTCTATTATTATTCAATTCTTTCCTTTTACTTTTATATTCTTTCTCAGTAGAATAAAGATCTTCCCTATTTATCCATTTAATCTCTTTCCCACTTTTTTTATTTCTTAAAGCGTACCAAATCAGATCATTAATGTCTTCATATGTATTAATAACTTCATTTTCACCGTAATATTTAGATAACATTGAAAATCCAGCAACGTACCAAACAGTGTCCCCTTTCTTAAACTTACTAGCTTTTAAAAGTTTAGATAATCTTTTATCAAATTCAGTAAGCTCATATTCTTCTTTTATAAATGAATTGTATTTTAACATGAATCTATATATTAAAAAGAGAAACTAAAAAAATAAACCTACCACTTTTATATCTATATATAAAAGAAAAACTATTTACACTATGATAAGAAAGAAAGATGAAGACATTATTACAGCTTTAAGAAATGTGATGGATAATAGTTATTTCAGGGATATGACTTCTGCTCTCAAATCTAATGGGAAAAGTAAGCCAGTTGAAGACTTTAACATCCTTGATGAATATCAATCAAGTTTCAACGAGACACCAAGTTTATTAAAAATAACTCACGACGATTGTGATCTTTTCTTATACGAAAAACTAAAGAAAATGTTAAAAGAAGAATTTGGTGCATCCAGAGTCCTCTTCAACGATACAGAATACAATTTAAAAAGAGAAAAATATATCGCTAACCGCGAAGTGTGGTACATCGCTGACGGCTATCTTCTTAACCTCTGGACTAGCGAATCTAAAAACATATACGCTAACCCAGAACTGGACGTGAAATTAAATAAACACGACCAACTTATAGAAGGCAACACTCTTCTTGTTCCACCACACGGTTCAAATAGAACTAACAAGGATATAGAAGAAAGAGTTATCAAAACATTCAAAACTACAACTATCAAAGAATACGAAAGAAACTCTATCGGCATGATGAGCGTTGAAGGTTCTGGTGATCTTTACGTGAAAGAATTTACCCTAGATAAGAAATTTAAAATCAACGATCTAGATCTTCATTACGGTGATGAATTTAAAACATTTCATGCTGAACTCTTCAAGAAACTTAAAGGTGATAAGAAAGGATTAGTACTATTACATGGCGATCCTGGCACAGGTAAAACATTCTATATTAGATATTTACTACAATGTTTAGCTAAAACTAAGAAGAAGGTATTATATTTTCCACCAAGTATGGTAGAGGCTGTAACAGATCCAACCTTTTTTAATTTTATCACAAATTGGACAATGGATAACGGTAAGAATTCGATTCTTTTAATTGAAGACGCCGAGCCACTTTTGGTTTCTAGGGAGGCTAATCGTAATATGGGTATAACAAATCTTCTTAATTTAACTGATGGTATTTTAAATGATATACTTTCAATTCAGATTATAGCCACTTTTAATACTAGTCTTGGTGAATTGGATAAAGCTTTATTAAGACCAGAAAGATTAATTGCTAGAAAAGAGTTTAAGAAATTAACAATTGATAATTCTATGAAATTGGTAGAATTGCTTGGAATGGACCCAGCGACTGTAAAAAAGGAAATGTCTTTGGCTGAAATTTATTCAGTTAAAAATGATAACGAGGTTTTACTTCACGGGGTGGATAAAACAAAGGCTGCTGGGGAAAGAACAGCGATAGGGTTCGGAAGTAAGAGATAATAAAAAAAGGGGAACTTAGTTCCCCTTTTTTTATTAGAATGGCATTTCATTTACGAAATCGTCTGGTTGTTTACCTTGTGCTGTAGCTATCGCATTTCTTACTTTTATTAATGTGTTTTTATCTGGAATGTTTACTATATTTCTTAATAGTTTAGATAAAGAAGCTCTGTGTTGATCATCTACTGCTTTTGATCCTTTTGCTATTGTATCATATGGATCACCTTGTCCTGTCGCTGCACCGGCTGGCGCTTTAACTTGTTTTACTTTAGTTAAAGCAGTACCAAACATAGCGTTCTTCAATAGTGTGTTCACTCCCTCTTTTAAAGCATTTACATCGCCTTTAGGAACACCACCGTTAGCTTGGTCTGGTTTGGCATTTGGATCTGGTTTAGCATTTGGATCTGGTTTAGCATTTGGATCTGGTTTAGCATTTGGATCTGGTTTGGTGTTAGTCGCCTTATTTCTAGTAGATACAGGATTTCCGTTAGCGTCGTATTCGTATTCTTCGTTTAATTCGTCAGTAGAACTGAAATTGTATTTTTCGATAGGTTGTCCGCCTGGTAAATTTGTTTTAACATTATCCTTCGGATTTGTTTGTTTTTGTTCTGGTGTATTTGTATTTGTTGTGGCTGCTGGGGTTGTTTCAACTTTAGTAACATCTTTATTACTTTCGAGATAAGTTTTTAATTCTGCGTCATTATAAACACCTTTAGCTCTTTGTTCTAACATTAAATTACAAGCGTCTACAGCGTGTTTAGTAAATTCTTCTGATTTATCAAAATTGAACAAATCTGCTGCGGCCGTACCTTCAAATATTTTTTTAGGCGCTAACTCTGGGGATTGATATTTGTTAGACATTTCTTGTAAAGTTAAAAATATCATACTAGCGTTATCGTAAAGAACCTTTCTAACACCTAAAGGTCCAGTTGCGGTCTTCATCGCCTCATCACATAACATCATTCTATCTTTAGTTGATTGTTCGTATAATCTGATAGAATCGTTCCAATTTTTAGACGCGTCTAATTTCTTCGTGAACTCAGCTACTTTATCTGCTAACTTCTTATCTATATTTCCAAAAATCTTACCGAAAAGATTTTTGATGGCGTCCCATAATAACTCTTCATTAACAGCGTCTTTGAATTCCTCAAAATGTCTAATATTTTTTAAATCTTCCATATTTATTAATTTTATTTTTATTATACATCCACATCTTCGTCATCTCTCATCCAATGCATAGGCATTTTATCTAACCTGCCTTGAAAACTAGATTTTTTACCTGTTTTAGTGTTAAAAGTAAATCCTCCGCCTCTATTTATCTCACCAATTTCTTCAAGTCCTTCTTTGGTCTCTTCGAGTTTAGCCAAGCCTGCTTTCATTTTAGCTATTTTTAAAACGTCTTTTTCTTTAGCAATTTCTTCTTCCATTAATCCTAAAACATAATCAATGTCTTCTAATATATTAGTGCCGTGTAATTTCTCGTATTCATCTAGATAATTACCTTCGTAATAAGTGATTACATCAGGATTTCTTTTCATTGTTAATATAAAATCTGCCACATTTGAAATTACATTACCAGATCAGATTATTCATAATTTGTTCTTTTATTTTGAACTATATATTAATATTATTTTTTCATTTTCTTGAAAAAGAACGCTTGGGTTTTTTATATATATAGTTATGAATACAGAAAAAAATGACTTTTTTCATTTAATATATAAGTATATAGAAACATTAAAAAACCATATACTCATGAAATTAGTAGAGAGACATATAATAAGTAAATCTGACAAACGATGGAAATCATTAGATAATATATGCTTTTTATCTAAGAACTTATATAACAGCGCTATTTATAAAATTAAAAAAAATTATGAAGAAACTGGAAAATTTATAAGATATAATGATTTAGAGAGAGAATTTAAAATAAATAATCAACCAGATTATAGAGGAATGGTTATAGGATCTTCTCAACAAACATTAATGTTAGTAGATAAAAGTTTAACTAGTTATTTTAAACTTTTATCTAAATATAAGAAAAATAAAAAATCTTTAAACGGTTGTCCTAAATTTCCTAAATATAAAGATAAAATAAAAGGGAGATTTATAGTGGTTTTTACAATTGGTCAAGCTAAATTAAAAAATGGATATATTTATTTTCCTAAAAGATCTGGTATAGAACCGATTAAAACTAATGTTCAATCATTAAAACAGGTTCGTATAATACCTCAATCCAGTTGTTACATTATTGAAGTTGTGTACGAAAAACAAGAAAAAGAAAAAATAAACAATGATCATTATTTATCTATTGATCTAGGTGTCAATAACTTGATGACTTGTTACGATACTAAAAACAATAAATCTTTTATTATTAACGGCCGACCTTTGAAATCGATAAATCAATATTATAATAAAAAGAAATCTAAATTGCAAGAACGATTGATGAAAAATCATAAAAAATATAACTCAAATAGGATCAATAAATTAACATTAAAAAGAAACAATAAAATTAGCGACTGTCTCCACAAAAGCTCTAGGTTTATAGTCGATTATTGTGTAAGAGAAAATATTGGAAACGTGATAGTTGGATATAATAAAGAATGGAAGAGTGATTGTAATATTGGAAAGAAAAATAATCAAAACTTCATTCAAATTCCACACAGAATAACGCTAAACATGTTGTCTTATAAATCTTTATTAGAAGGACTAAATTACATAGAAAATGAGGAGAGTTATACCAGTAAATGTTCAGCGTTGGATTTAGAACCATTGAATAAACAAAAAAAATATATGGGCAAACGTGTTAAACGTGGTTTATTTGTTAGTTCAACTGGAATAAAAATCAATGCTGATCTAAATGGAGCTTTAAATATTTTAAGAAAAGTGGCACCTGATAAGGAACAAGAAATTGTTCAATCTCTAAGGTGTATAGGCCAAGCGATTTGGCCATTAAAGATTAATCTTTAACAAAAAATAATTTTTATATCGTGGACTCCATAAATTCATTTGTTACATTAGCGGAAAAAATCACAATCCTTAACAAGAATTGTGTTGAAATATTAACAAAAGTGAACGATTTAGTATCCAGTCAAAGCGATAGTGTAAATATCGTTTACGACGACAACGGTGCAGTAAATTCATTTTCTCAACCTACTGTTGGATATTTGAAAAATCAAATAGACGTTCTCAATCAAAATATGAAAAGAATGGCGTCTATTGATGGATATACCTTTATTAGAGACGGTCAATCATTCAAAAGAATTATGACTTCTGATCTTAATAGAGAACCAGCATCTATTCAAGAAATTAATCAAGTAACTACATTTACACCTGTAAACAATCATTTCTTTGAGTCCTTAATGAACCCAATGCTAGCAGTAACTATTAACCTGAGAGATAAAGTGGAGCAAGTTGTTAATAAAATTGTATCACGTAGATATATCGTTAGATTTGAAAAGAATCTTGATGGTAGTCTTACTGAAGCAGGTCTCAGATCTTTTAATAGTTTCTCTACTACTTTTTTAAATCAAACTGGTATTAACATCTCAGACTTCATCGCTTGGTACGATAATCCTTCAAATGACGGACTTATTGTAGATACTGTTAAACCATATGACGAACAAATTTACGATTTAGCTCTTAAAACATTAAATTATTACGGTGTGTTCTCTGTTATAAAAGTGGAAATAGACGACATTAATAATAAAATGTGGTACCACCTTAACGATATTAAATATTATGGTAACGATGGTACAATCAAGAATTTAACCATAGGTGACGAACTTATTGTTAATAGATTAAACGCTGGAACAAGATATAAAATTAAAGAAGTAAATACTGATTCTTCAAACACTAAAATAAGATTAGAAAATGTAGAAGGTTACGATCCAGTTGTTGTTGGTACAAATGTATTAAAATATTATAGTGATATATCAGCAGATAAAAATGTACAAATCAATGTTGGTTTCGACGAATACATTGTACTCTTCGTTAAACCAATCAATACAGATGATAATATAGTTGGAACTCTTTGGAGTAAAGGTATATCATTTTATACTAACGATCTTATTCTTGATATTAATAATAATATAAATTTAGCAAATTATTACGTAGAAGCAGTTTACGATTACGGTACTTGGTTAAGAGATCAATTAACAAAAAGTATTCCTACAATTTACGGGGCAACACCAAATCCTGTTACTCTAACATCTGATAATTTTAAAGTTGTACAAATAAATAAACACTTAACAGATAACGTAGATCAAAACGCTATATTGAAAGCACACGCTGATAAATCAACTGTTAAAACGCAAATATCACAATTGAATACGGCTATTACACAAAAGACTGGAAAACTTAATAGTGGTGGTTTAACAACAGTTGAAAAACAATCTTATTTAACTGAAATCAATAAGATGAAGACTGATTTGAACATATCAACAAATAATTTGTCTTCTTTAGTAACTGAAATCACAAATTTAAGTACAGGACAAAATAATAACGTAGCAGCCAAATATAGAGTAAGAGGATTTTGGACAATGCCAGAACCTATTCAAACAGGTAAAACCCCTCCTCAACACGTTGTTCAATTTAGAGTTCAATATAGATATAGCTCAAGGAGTGGTAATTCTAATAATATTCAAACGTTTAATTACGTTAATGTTCAACAACCATCTACAAATACTGCCCCCACAACTACAAGTGGAACAATTGTAAGAACTAATGTGAATACTACAGCTAGAACAGGTGGAGCAGCATTGGCTGCGTCAGCAACAAATCAAAATAGAAATACTGGTAATTCTAATTTAGGTAAAGCTACAACTTTACCGCCAGTTAATGTTGGTAAAACAGTGCCAGTCGCTTCTACCCAAGTATCGACCACAACTGAAAATCCACCAACAGCACCAAAATATGCTAACTTTTCTAACTGGGTAGAATTTTTATCTGACGTTAGAAAAAGATATTGGGACGAAAATAGTAAACAATGGTACTGGAAAATTGAAGACGTATCAGACGCTGAGACACCAAATATCAATCAATTAGATATAGCAATTCAACAAAACGAAAGAGTTGAAATTAGAGTGAAATCTATTTCAGAAGTAGGTTGGCCAGATTCATTAATAGAATCAGATTGGAGTAATGTATTAACAGTTGATTTTCCAAACGATATTAGTGACGTGTTAGCTGATAACCAATTCATTTTAGCTGAAGCCTCACAAGATAAAACATCTGTTGTATTAGAATCCACATTAAGCAGTAAAGGTGTTAATCAACACGTACAAGATAGTTATGTCGCTGGACAGGATTACGTTGCACATAAAGACACTAGCATTCAAGTTGGTATTGGGTTCAATACTATTAATAATCCAAATCTATTCCAATATTTAACATATTTAACAGACAGAATAGCCAAGTTAGAACAGACTATATCTGGGGCTAAAGGTACTCTTAACATCACATTGTTTAAGAAATCTACAGAACTAAAGACTATTACTAATAATACGACTACCATAATTAATGTGGAATGTGAAGATTACGGTACAGTCGTAACCGGGAGAACATATGTGAATTCAATCAATATCATAGAAGATTATATTCTTTCTTTTGAAAACACAAATCAAAGTGGTAATTTGGGTTTCTTATCTAGCAGACTTTATACAAGTGGTGGTACCAACGCTTTTTATTCAGATGGCGGTAAAGATCATAAAGTGTTATTAGTTGACTGGAACAGTAATCTTTATACTCAAAATGATAATCAATTTGTATGGTTTGCTGACAGAGATAATAATGACTGGATATCAAGTGGTGCTACAAATCTTAACACAACAAGTATTCTAAACCAATCGTATTATAATTTTGGAGCAACTGGAACATCATCAGCGAATGCCCCCTTATGGAATGTTAATTCTATATTTAACTCATCCACTGGTGATTTATTATGTGCTGTATTCCCATATTTACCAGATATTACAAATTTTATTGAGAACGGTCAAGATAAAACAAGAGTTATTAAACCACAAACCAAATTCAATATAGGTTTGAAGATTTTCTTTAAATTTGACGGTAGTAAAAACACATCGACAGAAAGTGCGCCAACTTATTATTACGCCGGTGACGGTAATCCTATTAATAAAAGTAGGAAAGTGAAACTATGGTTTGAAACTACCGATAATACTACTTATCAATTTATTATTAACTTCAACTTAAATAGATATAGAAGTTTCTTAAAACCAAAAACTGATACAGGCGCAATCGAAGTTGTTTAAAAAATTAAATATATAAATGATAAATAAAAGTTTTCAATTACTTAGAACAAATCCTTTATTAACATCAAATTTTAAAGTTGTAGTTAGTTCTGATTACAATTTATATCTGGAGAGTTTTAATACTAACGCCGAACTTAGTAATATTAAATATAAACATTTTCCGATGTATAAATCAGATTATTTGGAAAATAAAATTCCATATTTCTACAAAAAATTACCAATAGATACAGCGTTTGACGTTAGATATGATAAAGATAATAACATTGTTCAGAATAGTTTTGATAAACAATTCGATACAAATTATTACGCTGGCGGTAGTTATGTCGAAGATCAATGGTACACAGAGGAATTTGATTATTTGGCCCCTCTTTATATTAGAAAAGATAATTTACCAAAAGGTTTTGTTATATTAAGAGTTGACGATCCTTCTGGATATAATCTAAATGTTAGTAATAATTTTGAGTTAAACAGTTTGAACGCTGATAATTTTCACGAAATAGTAGATAATTGGAAATGTGTTAAATTTTTCGATATGACTTATACATCTAATCTAGGTGAATGGTTATATACAAACTACTCAAATAACGATAGAGTCCCGAAAACTGCTTTTGAATACCACCCTGAAAGAGCTGAATTCTCCAACTGGTACGGTATGGATTATACAACAGGTATTTATACGTACAGACCTCTATTCATGGACGATAGAGATGAAATTGAAACTCCTCATTTTAGATGGGAAAAATTCATAACAGAAGGTTATAAAAGAAGTGGACTTATTTTTCCATATATTCTTAATTTGAAATTCTTATTCGACGATACACCAGCAACTCCAAGTGCTCTTAAAAAATATTCTATGAATAGGTACTACGGCTTCTATATTGAAAATATGGATTTTGTTGGTAGTATAACTTCTTATAGAACACCAGATATGATACCAAACACTTATCTTGTTAATAATATTATAGTATCAGGTAATACCGGCATGACCACAGATCAATATTGTAAATTAGATTATTACGACGTTCCAACGGTAAATCCATTTGTTGAAAAATGGGACGATAATAAAGAATATTATGTTTTTATAGACAACACCAACGATTTCTATAGAACTAAAACTATATCAGGCCTTTATCCTGTTCAAAGAGTTTTGCAGAATAATAAATATATTTATAAAATTGTCAGTGATGAAACCCTTGATAGTTATTGGAACACAGGATATACTAATATCAAAACTGTTGATATAAATTACGGAACATATAATATACTTAGTGCTGTAACCAGTAATTTCTTTATTGATAAATATATTGATTGTGTAGGAGATGAGAAATATATGTACGGGGATTTATATTTAATAAGGATAGATGATAAATTCCACGTTCTTAAATATAGTTCGGGTATGACTACGGCTAATGATTTAACAGTGAATCCGTCAACTGGTGATTTAGATGATTATAAATATTATATACAGACAGATTACGCTATAAACTTAAATTCAAAATTTGTAGAATATTGGATATTGGGTAAGAGTTCTCCTTATTATAGACAAACTGCGGTACAGAATACCGGATATGCACCTTTGTCTTTTCCTATATACAGAGTTAAATTTTCTGATATTAAAGATTTTGATTTTGATAGAATTAATACTGGATTTTCAGATTTTGATTACGAAAAGACTGAGTATGTTGATACTAATGAAGAGAAGTTATACGCATTTGATTATAACGATCCTAGTATTCCACCAAGTAAAAGAGTAGAAAAACCAGGAACATCAGCTCAATATAAAGTGATCAACATTTCATCTGAATATATCGCTGGAGACGAATTATACGAAGTGTTTGATTTGGGTCAACAAAATACATTTTCTAATACCTACGGCGAAGAGAATAAATTATACGATTTAAACGATATATGGAGAAAGAATCAATCTAACTGTAAATGGGGATTCATGGGTTCAATGAGTCACTCTGATTACCCTTATAAATTAAATAACAATTATGAAATTGGTGGACCATATAATAGGACAGCAGATCCTTTTTATACTATACCAAATGTGATTTCAAAAAATATGGATTATTTTTACAGATTAGGTAATTTCTACGATGGGACTACCGGTAATACAGTATATTATAAAAATCAAACTACAAATATTCAGTACGATTTTATTAGCGGTCAAATTGGTAGTGGATTTGATATTAAAGCCTATTTCACTTTAAATTTTGATTACTTTACATTCTTCTTTAAAAATAAAATGTATTACGAAGACAAAGCTCAAAGATATACAAAGAGTTACGATAAATACGCTGTATTTAACTACGGCGATAGTAACGTACCATCTGTGACCCTATTCAAAGGACTTAAAATTAAAATAAGAGAAGTTAAGAACATTTACACAGACGAAAACAATATAATAACAAAAGTTCTATACGGAAACAATACTTATAACAACTATAAAATGTCTATTATATTCAATGAAAATCACGAAGGGATTAACAACGGGTTGATGAACAATGATATAGGAACATATATAGATACTACACAAAATGGAATTAGTGTTATATTAAATGAAAAATTCCAAAACGTATTAATAATAATTAACGCTAAATTACCAAGTGGTACAACTCTAAACGATATAAGTGTATTTGATGAAAAAGAAGGTTTATATTACGGTAAGAAATTAGATGGAACTTATTTAAACGGTTATAATAATAGTAATTTAACTGGAATAACTTCTACATCTTTATTTACAGCATCTAACTTCATAAACACTATAAATGATTACACTAATAATTACGGACTGTCTGTAAAATATTATTACATCAGAGAGTCTAACAGTAAATTATATAACGGTAATGTTTTAATTAGTAGAGGAGTTAGTTTTAATAACGTGTCAACAATGAAAAATATTCCAAATTGGAACTATTATTTTCCACCTTTTTTATTAAATATAGAGACACCTGTTAATATATCTTTAAGTAATAATTGTTATGCAACATATCCCTACTACGTAAATAGTGTACCCGATGATTACGTTGCGACTCTATTAACATTCAACGAGAATAAAAGTTATAAAGTTCCAATTTACAGATTTCCAGGACCTTATGAACCAATTTTTAAGGACGTAAATCTATTTAAAGGTGGATATTTTTGTTACAATAACATTACAAACGTAACGGGTATGACTTCTGGTATCACATCATCCAACGCTTCTATATCTTTCGAATATCCTAATACTGATTATAGTTGGTCAAATTTCCAAAATATGTGTAGTACTAATACGAATGGTTATGTTGAGATAAATCTAGTACCGAATACGATTGTTAATTCCAGATATCTTTGTATAAGGGGATTTGATTTTTCTAATATACCATCAGAAGCTATTATCACTGGTTTAACATTAACCATTAGTAGGAAAGCGTTCATATATTCTTTTCCTAATATTTATGTTAAGGACGTGGGTGTTTTTCTAGCTAAAAATTCCTACGATATAAATTTAAAATCAAATAATAGAATTTCACCTTACGGTCCTACGTATTGGGACACAAATCTTACAGATATTTCTTACGGTGGCGTGGACGATACGTGGGGAGACGTTTACTCTGGCACTGGTGGATGGTCAGGTAGTACATTGAAAGGCAGTGATCTAAATAATCCTTTATTTGGTGCACTCATACAAGTGGAAATGAAAAATAGCGGAACCAGTACTAGCACTCTTTTACCACAAATTAAATGTGTCAGATTAACAGTTCAATATACATGGAACCAAACTACATATACAGCAGATAGAACAGTATATTTTGATAATAACTATAAATTTGATACAACTCTCAACGATTTCGCTAAGATAGACGAATTAATATATTCCAAAGTGAATGAAACCACAAATATATTGAAAAATTCGCCAGATGTATATCATATATATCCTTGTGTAGATGAATTTGGTTACGAGTACAGTGATAGATTTATCTTTAAATCTTCTTGGGATAAAGAATTCTTTACTAAAACTAATAGTAATCTGAAAACAGATTCTGGTATAGTTTAATTCAAAGTGAATTTAACAGGAATATTGAACTGTACTCTTACAGAATTACCTCTCTGTTTACCTGGTGTCCATTTTGGCATAGACTGAACAACTCTGATAGCCTCTTCGTCACATCCGCCACCAATGCCTCTGAGTACTCTCACGTTTGAAACAGAACCATCTGCTTCAACTACAAAGGTCACAAAGACTTTACCCTGAATTCCAAGTTCTTTGGCTTCATCAGGGTACCTGATGTTTTTACTGAGAAATTCATACATTCCTTCAAGTACAGGCTGCTCTTCAACAACAGTAAAGATTTCTGCTGGTTTTGGCTCTCTTTTAAGATCTTTAGAAGTCTTACTCTTATTCATATAAGACGCAATAACGGGATAAGCAATCACAGTGCCCAAAAATAGAATACCAATGATAAGAGAAGTCATAAGGTGTTTACCATACTTCTTTCTAAGAACATAAGAACCGTATTCTTTGTTCCTTTTTTCAAATAAGATTTCGTCGAAAGGTTTCATAGTTTTAATTTTATTTTTATAAATATAATACTTTATTTTAAAAAATCCAAATTTTTTAATCGATATCCGTCATTTGATATAAAGCTATTTTATTCTTTACAGAATAATTCATATTGTCTATATCCTTCAATGCTATTCTTAAAAATTCTATATGACCGTCAAGAATATCCTTCCTTTGCTCTAATTTAGCCACGTCCCATTCAATTAGTCTCATTCTTTCAGTAGCGTTGTTTGGGTAAGGGGAAAGAGCACCAGCGTAATATTCAAATCTTTCTTTTTTGAAAGCCTTTATCTTTGGCATCATCTTGGCTAACTCGTAAACCATATTCTTTATCTGCTCGTTGAGCTGTTGATAAAGACTTATAGTTTCAGCCTGTAAAGGTATAACGTCTTTAGCACTACAATTAAGTCTTTTAGATATATCATCTATTGTTTTAGTCCAGTAATCTTCTCTTTCGCCTAACTTAGCAATTAATTTATCAATACCAGTACCTTCTTCTTCTAATTCGGGCATATTAATTCTCTTTATTTTTATAGAATAAATTTATTGTGTTGTTTAGATTTTTTTGTACGAAATGGTAAAGTAATAATCAAACTTGTATCTCCTATTATCTTTAATTTGATTGTATATAATCTTAACAGTATCTAAATTATTTAAATAGTCTGGTGTTATAATATTAACGTTCTTTATTCTATTTTTATCTGTGAAAACCGTTTTATTAAAATTCGGTCCTCTTAATACCTGACCTTTTGTGAATATTGTAGCGTCATTTACTACATCAAAGTAATTTGTGTAAAAAGATAATTCTGATATATTATATCTGTTTAATAGGTTAGCATCTATATAATCATTAATATAAGTGTTTACGTTTCTTTCTACTAAATCTTCACTCTTAA
>Ga0268283_1000199_pt1 | contig 54530 bp, 57 predicted proteins | sample saktaG_13_FD_190140 | JGI IMG/M metagenome (GOLD analysis project Ga0268283, IMG submission 190140) | Saline water microbial communities from Sakinaw Lake, British Columbia, Canada - sak_2013_06_06_36m | ecosystem: Environmental > Aquatic > Non-marine Saline and Alkaline > Saline ...
CCGTGCGATCAACGGCATATCAACCGATCCGATCCATCCTGAGTGGGTCGTGATCGAGAGCACGATCCCGCCTGATATCGGAGGATTTACGGTGCGTGAAGTTGGCGTTGTTCTAACCGATGGGACGCTGTTCGCGGTAGCTTCGTACCCCGAAGTCTATAAACCGACGGTTTTAGAGAGCGCGGGGCGTGATCTGTATGTGAAAATGATCCTATCGGTCGGGAATGCAGCGAATGTAACGCTTAATATCGATGTAAATACAGTTACTGCAACTATCGATTATGTTGACCAAAAAATTGTTGGTCATGAAGCGGTAGCAGATCCGCATCCACAATACCTCACTCAGCAAGAGGGAAACATTCTGTATTCACGCTTTAATGCAAAAAATTATTTTATAGGAGGCTTTTAATGGCAAGTGGAAAACTTGGCAACGCAAGTTTAGCGGCGACAACGAATACAAAAATTTATACTGTACCAGCTCTTCAAGTCGCGACACTGAATATAAATGTTGTAAATCGAACATCTACCGCAATAACGGTAAGGCTTGCAATATCGGCAACCACATCACCTGCCGTTGCGGAATACATAGAATATGATGTATCAGTTCCAGCAAATGGAGTTTTAGAACGCACTGGATTGGTAGTAGGAGCCGATGAAAATATTGTCGCTTATGCTTCAGCAACTGGGATTAGTGTTCGAGTCCATGGATTTGAGGAGGTAGCGTAATGGGTAGAAGTATAACTGAAATACCAGCATCAAATAATGTATCTTCAGAGGTAGCTATTGGGAGTTATGCTGATGTATTTATGGAAGGCTCAAAATATCGTCTCCCAGGAGTTGCATTACCAGTGATAAATTATCCCGATTTATCAGCAGTATTTTTGAAAAGTATTGTTGATTATTCATTTTTTACAAGTACGTTAACAGCGGTGGATGTTGCATTTGGGAATGGAATTTTTGTAGCAATCTCGTCGGACGGAAAAACAAAAGTAACAACGGATGGCTATACATGGACGGCAGGTACGGCACCACTTCCAAGTGGGCAAATTTCAAGCATTACATTCGGAAATGGTTTATTTGTTGCAGTTATAACGCTCAACGCAACAGCAAGCATCCTCACTTCACCTGACGGGATCACATGGACAGTTAGAACAAACCCAATCGCGGTTAATACATGGAACGACGTTGTTTTTGCTAACGGTCTTTTTGTCGCAGTTGGCACAGGGGTAAATACAGCCTCGGCTTCGACAAATGTTGTAACATCGACCGATGGTATTACTTGGACGTCAAGAACATGTGTGTCGGGCTTTTGGTCAACTGTAACTTACGGGAACGGGGTTTATGTTGCGTTAGGCGGTAAAAGCGGAACAACAACAAACATCGCAATGACATCACCCGATGGGATCATATGGACTTCACAAACAATGGCGTCAACCTTAACATGGTATGGGATCACTTATGGGAATGGGGTATTTGTTGCGGTTGGTGGTAATCCGTCGACACAATGTAACACATCACCAGACGGGATCACATGGACAAGCAGAGTATTAGGAGCCTCACTCACTTATACAACTGTTTTATTTGATGGGACTTTATTTTTGGCAATGGCTAATACGGGGACGAACGCCTATACATCTCCAGACGGGATCACATGGACGGCTAGAACAGTTATAGCGAATACATGGACTGGTGCGGTATCTGCGAACGGAATAGTTATTGCCGTGGGTGGAACGACTGGAGCGGTAATTTTTATGCCGAAAACTAATAACGCATCCTATGTGTATTTAACCGGTACAGCCGGAAAATTTATAAAGGTAAAGTAATGACAACTCAATATCTATATGACAAACAAGGCTTTTTATCTGGGATTACAGAATCAACGGATTTTTATGAAAATAGCACAACTATTCCACCAATTTATACAGATGGATTTATTCCACAGTTTATCAATGGGGCATGGGTTGATAATACTGTTTTACCAATGCTCTCACCTGTCGAGTTTAAACTCATGTTCACGGCTGAAGAGAGGATCGCTATCAAAGCGAGTATTGATCCACTCGTGCAGGATTTTTTTGAATTACTTAATGACTTAATTGCCGATCCAAGAAAACCCTATATTGATCGTAATCTCAAAGTTGTATCAGATGCTATTAAGTATCTCGAAAGTAAAGCACTAATCGGAACCGGTCGTGCAGTGGAGATTCTATCATGAAGTATTTCACTCTAATGCTCATCGCCATAATCCTCGTCGTTGTAGTCTCGCCGATCGCGATCGTGTTCAACACGATCCGTCACCTATATCGTCGCGAGAACGTCAGTGACTATTTCTTCACTATTGCTATCGGCTTCGATCAGGCGGGTGGATCGATACTCTATAAACAAGAGGACTGGACGGTATCGAGCTGGACGTACAACCTATGTCGGCGCGGCAACCAAAACGCATGTGTCTTTATGAAAGTGATCGACTTGATCTTCGGGAAAGAGCACTGTAAAAATAGCTTTGAATGGGAAAGTCAACTTCAACAAAAGGGGAAAGAATGAGTTTTGGAATCAATGGAAGCATCAACGTAGATGCAGCGCGTCCGGTCACGGTCGTATCGACCACGCCTATCGCCATCGTCGGAACAACGGATGCGGGGACGCTTGGGTTACAGTTTTACGGGACAGTAGCACTGGCGATCACTGCGTTCGCATCAGCGACAACGGGAACGATCAAGGAGGCACTCAGTGCTATCGATGCTCAGGGGGTAACTTGCCCGATCATCATCAATGCTTTGGCGGATACTGCCGTCGAAGCGGATGTGATCGCAGCGGTAACCGAACTCAGTACCGCCTATGCGGTGACAGGGTATCGCCCTGATCTGATCGTTTGCCCTGAGTGGTCAGGTACCGCGACGGTCGGTGCGGCGATGGATGCTGTAGCGACCAAACTATGGGCGACGGCTATCATCGATGTCACTGCGATGACCGAGACAGCCGCTCTTACTTATGCCGGTAATTTCGGCAGCCGTTTTGTGCTTCTCGCTGGTCCCGATTCAATCACGATCAATGGAATGGTGACCACACCTTCTGCAGCATACGCAGGTCTTATCGCGGCGATGGATGCATCTAACCCATTCGGGTGGGCGGAGTCTGCATCGAACCGTGTCGTCAAAGGAGTTAGCTCTATGGATCGCATCGTCGATTATGCGGATGGTCAGGATTGTGAAGCACGACGTTTACGTAATGCCGGTATCGCCTCAATCGTTCGTGATGTGGGTTGGCGTTCATACGGGTTCGAGACAACCGACATCGATCCTATTTGGCAATCGCTGGAGCGTGTTCGAACATTCTACCGAATGCTCCGCGCAATGCAGACAGCAAGCAAATGGGCTCGTGATCGTCAAGCCGATGAGCTACTTCAAGTCAAGCAATCGGTCGAAGAGTTTATGCGTGAGCTGATCGGCAACGGTGTGGGTCTCGGGTTCGAAGTCTATTTCGACAGTACGAAGAACACAAAAGCGACCGTCACCGCCGGCAAGTTTTATCTAACGGTACGTTTCCAAAACATGCCAACCATTCGTGAGCTGAACATCGAACTCGTCTATGTAGACGATTACAGTGATGTATTGCTCACGATCATCAACGGGTAAGGAGAGTAGATAATGGCAACGAAAAATCGTCAAATCTGGAGAGACCAAAACATCTTAGTCAATGGTATCGGAAACCTCGGGGTCAGTAAGTCGCTGAAAGTTCCAGAACTCGAATTTTTAACAAGCGAGCGTGAGGGTGCAATAGCGGTAGAGGAAGTGATCCCTCTGCTCAAAGCGATGAGTGCTGAGATCGTACTCAATGAGTACAACACAGAGGTTTATTCCGCCGTTTCTAAACAGTTTAGCAACTCACCGACTTTTTTCTGTAAAGGTTCGATGGTTCAAGGGGATCAAAAGATCCCGGTACTCCATACGATCAAAGGTAAAGTCAAAAAACTCGGAAGCCCGATCCCTGATCGCGGCAAAGAGGTTGAGATGACGCTTGAGATTTCTGTGAGTGTGTTTAGCAAAGAGATCAATGGAGTTAAGGTGATCGACATCGATCTCGAAAACATGATCTGCATCATCGACGGTGTGGATCTATACGCAGAGCTTCGCGCTCATATTCAGTAATAAGGGGAATAACGTGAAAAAAGAAGAAATTGTACGAGCTAATGAAAAAGAGATTAAGTTGCATGATGGGAGCGTAGTAAAAATGCGTCGTCCAAAAGCACGTGATCTGATTGCTGCGTCTGAAGCAAGTAACAATACGGCAAAGCAAGAAGCAATTCTAATCGCTAATCTTTGCATGATGACCTTCGATGACGTCGAAGATCTCGATGCAGATGATTTTATGAAATTATCAAAAGAGCGCAATGATTTTTTGTAATCAGTCGTGAAGACTGTATCAGTGCTATGGCTATTGTGGGGCATTGGCTCCATTTTAGCTACAGCGACATGGCAGATATGGATTTAGAGCTTTTATTGTGTTTTATGGACGAAGCTAAAGAGATGGGAAGGAGACAGGATGGATAAAACGTTAACGCTTGGTATTTTGCTAACGGCAAGAGATCAGTTCAGCCCTGTATTATCATCATTTAAGAGTTCTCTGTCAAACATGACAAAAGGTACCAAAGAGTTCGGAATCGCCATGTCTGGAATCGGTACCGGTCTCAAGGGAGCATCGCTTGCCACTCAAGGCAGTACTGAAACCATTATCAAATCTTTCGTTGATTTAGAAGATGCTCGGACACAGCTCGAAAACACTCTGATGAAGAGTGATGGAAGCATCAGCCCGTTTTTTAAGTCAATCAACGATGAGGCTATGAAACTCGGTGATGCTCTTCCCGGAACGACTGCGGACTTCTATAAAATGGCATCTCAGCTCAAATCACTCGGAGTCGAAGAGAAAAGTATCGTAGGGGGTGCTCTCAAATCTGCCGCCTATCTCGGTGTCGTGTTAAAGATCCCATACGAAGAAGCGGCGACCGCAACGGCAAAGTTTAAAGAGGCTCTGGGTATCGCGGATGATGAACTTCTACCGTTTATCGATGACATCCAGCGTCTTTCTCACATGGGTGTCCAAGTTGGAGAGATGAGTTTTGCGTTTTCAAAAATCGGGGCGACGATGAAAGGGCTTGGAATGAGCGGATTAAAAGCCGCTCGCGATGTAGAGCCGTTGATCGGAATGTTGATCAAAGCAGGATTTTCAGGAGAAACGGTCGGTACCAATCTCGGAAATGTTATCAAAGATGCGGTCTCATTTAAGGGCAATAAAAATCTCGATGCTATGGGTATCAAGTTAAATTTCAATGATGCCGGAGGAAATTTCAAGGGCACGGCAAATATGATGAGCGAGCTGGAGAAACTCAAAGCGATCAAAAGCGACTCTGCTCGGCTCGGTATCGTCGAATCGATATTCGGAAAAGGCGAAGCGTCCGGGATGGTCAATGTACTGATCAATAACGGAACTAAAGGGCTAGGAGCATTTAATAAAAAACTTGCCGAGCAGGCTGATATTAATGCACGTGTCAAGAACTTATTGCAAACGCTTGGAAATATGTGGGGAGCATTAACCGGAACGGCAACGAACTTTACTGCCCTCATCGGAGAGAGCTTGGCTCCGGAACTGAAAGGGATGACAGAATGGTTTAACGGTGCTACCTCGTCATTATCATCGTTTGCCAAAGAACATCCGGGGGTTACGAAATTTGTAGGAGTAGCCATCGTAGGGTTTACGGTAGTCACCGGAGTACTCGGAACGCTTGGGATTGCGGTTGGAGCAGTAACAATGGCGTTGGGAGCATTGGGTATTACTACGATGGCAACATTTGGGTGGATTATCGGTGGAGTCGCTTTGGTCGCCGGAGCTGCTTATTTGATCATTTCGAATTGGACTCCAATTAAAAGCTTTTTTGCTGGAGTATGGAATGGTATATCTACAGGTGTGTCTGTCGCTTGGGGAGTAGTCAAAGCTATTTTCGGGTGGACTCCTCTCGGTCTTATTATCAATAATTGGACTCCGATCGTAGGTACCTTTAAATCCATTATCGGGATGATCATCAAACCTTTTGCAGATTTTTTTAACTGGGTAGAGTCAAAACTAAACTTCGTCTCCAGCAATCTGCAAGGTATAGGGTCATTTTTTGGAGTCGGTGGTTCTGTTCCTACTCCGGCACGTGTTGCCTTGAGTAATCCGCGTGTCGCTGAAGCAAGAGCGATACCTACTCGCGGCGGAACCAATAATACAGTAGCCGTAACGATCAATAACCCTAACTTCACTTCAAAAGAGCACGCTGCACAAACTCAAAAGCAGATCGATGAGCAGGTTCGACGTGCAATGAATAAACAGGCGAATGATAAAAAAGATCGGAGCTATTCATGATGGCAATGATCGGCGATTTCGCTTTTAATCTCAATGACAAATACTTCGACCGTATGAATCGAACCGTGACCTATAGCTTTGCTGACATTCCAAAAGCTCAGGACTATGAAAGCTCTCAAAGCGTCGGTAAAGATGTCGAAAAGATCAGTATCAGCGGAAACCTAATCACACTCAAAAGCGGTCTGAAACCTCTCGCCGCTCTCGAAGCGATAGCCGATAAAAAGCAAGCCGTACCTTTTATTATGGGGTATGGGGATGTCCTCGGAGATTTTAAGATAACCAAGATCAGCGAAGATCGAACCGTATTCCTCGATGACGGGAAATCGGTAAAAATTGGTTTCGATATCGATCTAAAAAGAGTCAGATCATGAGATACACTGTAGCGACTAAAGGCGACCGCCTCGACGTGATTATCTATCAGCATTACGGAACACTCGATGTCATGAATGAGGTGATGATGAACAATTCGCATCTCATGAGTACTCCGATCCTCCAAAGTGGTGACAAAGTGTATCTGCCTGATATCGCCGAACCTGAACAATCAGAGACGGGAGTTAGCCTATGGTAAAGTTTCCGGATTTTAAGATCAACGTTAATGGCAAAGATGTGACCGAGAGACTGCGCCCTTATCTGATCGGGATCGAATATACGGATGACATCGATGATACCGCCGACGGGCTCACTCTCAAATTCCAAGGTGAATCATTCACACCGCCATCGTTCAAGGACAAGCTAAAGGTATGGCTCGGATACAAAGGTAATCTTTGGTATATCGGCTCATTTAGCGTCCTCAAGCCTCGTCTCGAATATGAGACGATGCATATTGAAGTTACAGCGACTCCGGTGAACTTCGGAAGCGGAATCAAAGAGAAGCGTACCGAGTCGTTTGACAATGTAACGCTTAATCAGATCCTCCATAAAATCGCTACACGTCACGGGCTGAAAGTCAAAAACAGTTTTCCAAAACACTCCTACACCCATAAGAGCCATACGAATACGAGTGATTTAGAGTTTATGCGCCGCCTCGCCAAAGAGCTGGGGGCTACGTTCGCGATCAAGAACGATACGATCCTCTTCCGACCGAAAAACGGAGGAGATCAAAATAGCGAGCTTCCCATCATTCAGATCGATGCTAAAAAAACAAAAGGGCTCTCGATAGAGATCCTCGATAAAACCTCTTACGGCTCCGCCAAAGCTTCATGGCATAGCACTAAAGACAATAAGACGAAAAGCGTCACGGTCGGAAGTGGTAAGCCCGTCCTGCAAGTAAAAGGCTCATTCAAGGGTGAGAGTGACGCTCGAACAAAAGCTAAATCCAAATTGGAAGCTGCCAATCGCGGAACGGGTCGAGGCGACTTTGAATATGAGGGGATCAACGTGATCGCCGGAGCGAAGATGAAACTATCCAACATTCCACCGGGATGGCCGTCATCGTTTGGGATCAAACAGGTGCGTCATTCGTGGAGTGAAGCTGGATACACGGTAAACGTGGAACTTGAAAACTAAGGAGAAAAAAAGTGAGAAAAGAGACGTTACGGTTATTGTTTGACCTACTGCTTATTGCGGTTGGTATGTGGTTTTTTATTGAGGGGGCTTATCGGTTTGCACCGAATCCTTTACAGTTGATTGCCGTTAAGGTGATCTTGGTGTCGGGTGCTCTTGCACATGCACATATTGCCGGCAAAGCTATATTCAAATCGGTCAATTGGAATTCATCCAACTGGACTCCGGCTCATGTTGCGCGATTGGTTTTATATGCGATTGTTCCTATTTCTTACGCTTTTGGCGGTTGAGCTGTGTGCCGGGGGTTCAATCTCCCGGTGCCAGTCGTATGTTCAGGATGTTCGACGTGCTCACTGGACACAGTTCGGAGTTGACTATCCATACCAATACGGCGTCGGTCAGCTCGTTCAAGAGTCAGGATGTCGAAATGTAATAAGTCTCGATGGTGTAGGGTCGGAGGGACTGCCTCAGATCACGTACCGTCTTTGGCAAAAACCTCTCAAAGCCAAAGGGGTAGAGAGCATCAAGGCGATCCCTGATCAGCTCAAAGCTCAAGCGATTATTATGAAGTCGGTCTATCAGCCTAAGTATGGTCTATGGGCGACGTATCAGGTGTATAACGGCGGCGGATTGGTTCTTAAAGAGATCAACCGTGCCGGAGGAGAGAATTGGGAAAAAGCGAAAGCACAATGCCGTCGAGGGCAGAGTTGCTTTACATGGAAAGGTCAACGGTCATGTCGATCTAACTGCGACATCAATTACGAGTACTCGGTGCTCGTCTATAAATACGGAGAGAAATATGCCACTGTCAGAAGTAAGAAGTACCGTTATTGGTAAGGTACTGATCGGGGTTATTGTAGGTTTAATCGGGGTGATCATCGCTCTTGGATTTTATAATTTAAGCGTCTCCGGAGAGCGGAATGTTCTCGAACAAACCGTCAAGACTAAAGATGCTGAAATTGCCGGCAAAGTCAAAGATGTCGCTTTCATGAAAGCTTGGATGGCGCGTGATAAGTTGGACGCTATCGCTAAAGATGCAGAGTTCAATCGAACTATGGCAGCTAAGCCTAAGTACATCACATCGATCAAGTATGTACCAACCGGAGATAAGTGTACTGATCTGAATGCTATCGCAGAGGAAGCGCGTAAAAATGCTGAGGGAGGTAAATTATGAAAGCATTATATTTGATGGTTTTAACTGCCGTTTTGATCTTCTCCGGGTGCGCTACGAAACAAGCCCCATGTGATCCGATAACGATCACGAAAAAATGTGAAACGAAAAAACCAAAATGTGAAAATCCAACTCCTGAAAGCGGAGATATCGTTCAGTGGACTAAAGCACGTTTGGAAAACTATCCGAAGTTACAGAGTTGTCTTTATGATTTTGAAGCAGCACTGGATAAGTGCCTGTAAGAAGCTCCCGCGCTACCCTCTTCACAAGATAGCTGCGGTACCGGAATTATCTCCGGTATCTTAATTCGACCGTGAAAATATGACACGGTGTCAGGAAATTATATGCAGCATCGCAAAGTCCCCCTCAAAGCCCCATTTGCATGGATAGGCGGAAAGTCAAAACTCGCCGACGATATCGTCGCACTCTTCCCGGATCATCGGCTCTATGTCGAAGTGTTCGGAGGTGCTCTCAACGTTCTATACCGCAAGCCATGTACTATCAAACAATCCGAAGTCGTCAACGACATCAACGGTGAGCTGATCAACCTCCATCGTGCTATCCGAACTAATCCTCAATCACTCTCAATGTACCTCAATACTCTACTGATCAGCCGTGAACTATTCGCTGATATTCTCTCCGGACGAATGAAGCCACGAAACAATATCGAGAGAGCTGCTTTCTACTATTACCAGCTATCTCAGAGCTTCGGAGCCAAAGGGACAACGTTTGCTATGATGGCCAAGAGTGGACGTCGACCGAAAGACATCTATAAAGACTTCGGCCAGTGGTCTAAACGACTGAAGTTTGTCACGATAGAGCACATGAACTTCGATAAACTGATTGCCACGTATGATAAAGAGGATGCGTTCTTTTACTGTGACCCTCCATACGTGTCCACAGAGAAGTACTATCAACATACGGGTGGATTTGGAGAGGTAGAGCATCGAAAGCTCTCAGAGCTGCTTCATGGCATCAAAGGTAAGTTTCTATTGAGCTATAACGATTGTGAACTCGTCAGAGAGCTATATTCCGATATGAAGATCACGTCTACCAAAGAGATTAACTATACCCTTCGAGGGGCGGGAAGTAAGAAGACAGTGCGGGAGGTGTTTATTACGAACTATTAGGAGGCAATGCTTCCTAATAACTTTTTGAATTTGAATTTGAAATGATAGTTATTGAGTGTAATTGATGAATATCGCAGTTATTTATATTTGAATTTGAAATGATAGCGTTTTGCCCCCATGATAGGTTAAAACGGTACGTTACTATCATTTCAAATTCAAATTACTATCATTTTAAAAACGGTTGTACACGCATTTGAGAGCACAGGCGGAATAGAACCGTTATATGTTGGAGCAACAACGATATAGGAGTTTACCTCCTTCATCTTTTCCATCAAAGTAGAAACTTTTTCTGGGATACCCTCATTTACTTCAACATCCATATCATACAAAGGAAGTTTCAATTGCATAATATTTATTATCTCTGCTTCTGCCTCTAACCCGATAAGCATCTGCTGTAAAACATTCGCCAATTTTAAATTTTCTCCCGAACTAGCAAGTAAAATAAGTGTTTTCATAGGTTCATCACTTTTGTTCAGGATTAAAGACTTTGCCAAGATCTATAGGAAATGGAAAAACTATCGTATTTGTTTTATCATTGGAAATGTCACTCATTGTTTGGAGATAACGCAATTTTATCCCCAATTCATTTTTGGCTAGTATTTCCGCTGCTGCGAGTAGATTTTCACTCGCTTCAAGTTCACCTTTCGCATTGATAACTTTAGCGCGGCGTTCACGTTCAGCCTCGGCTTGTTTTGCGATGGCGCGAATCATACTCTCGTCAAGGTCGATGAGCTTGATCTCGACATTTGCAATTTTAATTCCCCATGCATCCGTCCTTTTATCGAGTATCTCCTGAATGGCAGAGTTAAGACGTTCACGTTCTGCTAGCATCTCATCGAGCTCATGACCGCCTAGAACTGAACGAAGTGTTGTTTGCGCAAGCTGACTGGTTGCATTGAAAAAATCTTCTACTTGTATAATTGCTTTTTGGGGATCGATCACACGAAAGTACACAACAGCGTTTACATGTACCGAAACATTGTCATGCGAAATGACATCTTGAGAGGGAACATCAAGAACGATGGTACGAAGATCAACTCTCACCATTTGCTGAACAATGGGAATAAGTATAATCAATCCCGGTCCTTTGACACCGGTGAATCGACCGAGCGAAAAGATTACTCCACGTTCGTATTCTCTTAAAACGCGTACAGAGGTTGCTAAAAAAGCAACAACAAATAAAACTATATAAACTCCGATTATCGGTATATTGATAAACATAACTTACTCCTTTAATGGTTTTACTTCTAAAACAAGATCACTCAGTCCAATAACTTGGACACTCTCTCCAACACGTAGTTTTACCTGACTCGTAGCACTCCATATTTCTGCGTGACATAAGATATGATAGCCCGTGTCAGTTACATCTACAACGTGCCCTTTTAAACCTATCATCTCATCTAATCCTACGACTATTTTTACTGAGCGAGATTTTAAATATAGCCGTATCAGCATAATAAAAAATGCAAGACTGACAAGACTAAAAGCCACCACAAGGGGAATAGTATCTGTGTTAAAGAGTAAAATCGAACCAACAGCAAAGGCGACGACCCCACCGATTCCTAAGATTCCAAATCCGATAACAAAAACCTCTAAGATCATAAAACTCATACCTACTACAATGAGTAATAATCCGACATCTTTAAGGGGATCTACACTCTTCAGCTCGATTCCAGTAGAAGCGGCAAAGAGTGATGATAAAGTAAAAAGTAACAGTAAAAGCAAAGTTTTCATAACTATAATCCTTTAATAACTGTCAAATAGATTTTGAATCTTAGAAATATCATGAGTACTCAAATAAAGTGCTTTAATTTCACTCTTCCTTATTTGTTCCTCAAATGTCAAAACACTGTTTTTATCTTGATATAGTATGCCAAGGGGCATCGGCATCACTTCAAAAGCTTTTTGCAAAGCCACATTAAAATCACTGCTGTCATAACTTTCATCAAGTGCATAAGTATTGTCTTTGAACCAATGGTAGGTGTTGGTCTTGTTAAAAGTGACACAAGGCTGAAAGATATCGACAAGTGCGTAACCGTGATGCTCGAATGCGGCTTTGAGCACCTCTTTTGCGTGTTCAGGGTTGCCGATGCTGACTCGTGAGACAAATCCCGCTCTGAGAGAAAGTGCGACCGCAAGCGGATTGAAAGGTTCATTTGATACGCCGTTTACTTGTACTTTTGTCTCAAAACCCTTTTGGCTTGTAGGCGAAGCTTGTCCTTTTGTCAGGCCGTAGACCATGTTGTTATGCACGATATGGACGATGTTGACATTTCGTCTAATGGTGTGTATAAAATGGTTTCCGCCCTCTCCGTACATATCGCCATCACCGCCCTCAGCTATGACACTCAGTTGCGGATTTGCCATTTTGATACCCGTCGCGGCGGGAAGCGCTCTGCCGTGCAAGACTCCAAACATATTTGTATCTACATAATAGGGTGCTTTTGCAGCTTGTCCGATGCCCGATACTATAACGGTATTGTTTTTGTCTACATGTAACTCTTCAAGCACCTCTTTTATGAGTTTTAAGATACCAAAGTTTCCGCATCCCGGACACCATGCGACATCGACATTTTCTCTATCAAATAGATGACTCACGACAACTCCTTTAGAGATTTTTCTATCATTTTCGCAAGCTGATCGGCAAAGAAATTAAAGCCGTTGGATTGTAGAATTTTCTCGTCTACATGTATGTTATGAAGTTTGAGCTGATCTGCAAATGCGCCGTCGGCATTGTTCTCAACGACGATCCTATATTTATAGCTGTTCAAAACACTCAACTGCTCAGGGCTTAGCGGATGCATCCAGACAAAATGTATATGCTCAAGACGTTTGTCATCCAATCGCTCAAGTGTCTCAGAGATAGCTCCTTTACTAGAACCCCAGCCGATAATCGCGATCTCTCCTTCACCTTTACATGGTGGAGCAATAGCCTCACGAAGGAGTTCATCGTTTTTACGCGCACGCTTGTCAATCATCTGTTCGCGCATCTTGTAATCTTCCGTGATCTGTCCGCGCTCATCATGTTCATCACTGACCGCACAGATGAGACCCTCTCCAAAATTTGGAATTGCTCTTGGACTGATGCCATTTTTCGTATCTGCATAACGCTCATAATCTTCAGCACTTTTTGTAATGTATCTGCGCTGTTCATAAGATGAAAAATCTACATCGCCTATCATAAAAATAGAATCTGCAAGATACTGATCGCTTAAAACAATAACGGGTATCTGGTACTTGTCAGCTAATTCAAAAGCAAGATAACCATAGTCAATGCACTCTTCTAGTGATCCGGGTGCGAGTACCATACGTGAAAAGGGCCCGTGCCCAGAGTAAAGAGCTAAGTTTAAGTCTCCCTGTTCACTTCGAGTGGGCAGTCCGGTAGCAGGTCCGGGACGCTGTGCAAGGTAGATGACTGCGGGTGTTTCCGTCATGCCGCTAAGGCTCAAAGCCTCACCCATAAGCGCAAATCCACCGCCTGAAGTGGAAGTCATTGCCCGCGCTCCTGCATACCATCCGCCAAGTGTCATCATCAAAGAGGCTATCTCATCTTCACTTTGTTCTAAGGCGATGTCAAACTGTTTTGACATAGATGCCATGAAATTTAAGACTCCCGTCGATGGCGACATTGGGTAAGCAGTTATCATATTGCATCCGCCGGCTAAAAAACCAAATCCGCACGCAGTCGTGCCATCCATAAGATGAAGCTTTTCTACCTCTTTGAAATCTGTTTTTGGCAACTTTGAAAGTGTCAAATTTTCAATTTTACGTCCTGTTTCGTAACCAACTTCTGCTACTTCTTTATTTGCACTTTCATCTTTGAAGTGTTTATCAATGCTTTGAAATAAAGGAGTTTTATCGATACTTAGTAACCCAAAGACTAAACCCGCCATATAAGTATTTCCATACTGTGCATTGCCAAACTTTTTGGCACTCTCTTTCATGGCCACTGCGATGACATTAGAGTTATTATTGCTAAAACTTTCATCTGCTAAAATAACAGTATCTTGATGCCATCTCTCTTTCATGTGTCCAAGTGCTAGAGTATCCATTGCAATGGAAATATCTACTTCCCAGCATGGAGCTTGTACAGGGAAGTTTGCGATGCGAATTAAAGTGGTGTTACTTCCGCCACGTACACGAGACATAAACTCTTTTGTCGTAAACACATAGTAGCCACTTGCCTTAAAAGCGTTGCTGAGTATCTTTTCTAGGGTGTCTAACCCAAGACCCGCCGCACCGCCTATCAAAATAGAGATACTGACTTGATGCGTAATGTCTGCAAACTTTCTTTCATCTGATGATATCTTTAGGGATGAAGTAGGTGTAGAAAATACCCTTGGCATTTCATTGTCTATATTCGCACTGCTGATTATGCTATTTGGTTCGTTCATATCTAAGGCAACTGTCTTCATTTTTTTCTCTTTTAAATTCCCCCAACTTATCTTCCCACCGTAGTATCCAAGTATGATGACATTGAGTCCTGTCAGTAAAACGATAGCGTGATATACGATGCTTTGTATGTTATAACTGAAAATGACATTTGGATCTTCGAGATAGATTTCTATAGCTATAACCCCGAGTATAAGGGTGATTAGTGCTACGACAATTTTGACCACAAAAGCTCTTTGAGTTGAGAGATTATAGTTTATCCACCAACTGAGTAGCCCCGGTATCATGGCGACAAATCCCATAACTGTTGCAATAAACAACGCATAAAATACAAGAGCTGCATATATCTCTTTAAAAGTATTCAAAAACGCTATATCAAATCCTGCAGCAAAAAGATGCAATGCAATGGGAAAGTGGACAGTGATAGGATGGGGATGATATTTTTTATAGAAGATTCTCAGAGCTGTTTTAAAGTCTTGCGGGGGAAGTGGCTCTTTTTTTGTGGTAGGTTCTTCGCTTTGCAAGGTTGCCACGACTGGAAATTCCTTAAAGACTTCATCTCCATGGGGCGCGCCGGCAAGTGCAGAGGTAAGATCTACTCCCGCACTGTGTATTCCTTGATGCTCTCCCTCTTGCCAAAAAGAGCTTTGTGTCACATCATACACTATACTTTTGTATGCAATATAAGCTCTGGCACCATTTTTACCATCATACGACTTCAGTTCACTTACGGTCATCATAATGTCCTTGAAAAAGTTATTAGATCATTATGAGGGCGTACGCTCATTTTCTTGCATAACATCTACATAGTCACACACTTCATTATCTTCATTGCAAACTTGTGCATATCCTGTAAGCGGGTCATTTTCTATAGCGGCAAGATTATCTGAGACAAACTGCCAGTTTATGAGTTTCCACCAATTTTCAAGATAATCAGCTCTGCCGTTACGATAGTCTATGTAATATGCATGTTCCCAGACATCACATGTAAGCAAAGGTACAAGTTCATGGCGCAATGGATTGTCCGCATTTGAAAACTCTGCAATAGAGAGATCTCCTTCTTTTGTTAAGACAAGCCAAACCCATCCAGAGCCAAAAAGAGCTGCAGCCTTTGCTAAAAACAATTTTTTAAAATCATCTTCTGAACCAAAAGCCTTGATGATCATATCTGAAAGTTCCACGGAACAAGAGGTGGCATTTTTTGATAGTCCATGCCAGTAAAAATCGTGGTTGTACACTTGAGCGGCATTATTGAAAATTGCACCCCCAGCGTATTTGATGATATATTCTAAAGGTTTATCCGCATAATCGCCACCTTCGATAAGGGCATTTAGCTTGTTGACATAACCAGCGTGGTGTTTACCGTGATGGTAAGTTATCGTTTGGGAGGAAATATATGGTTCTAATGCTGTCTTTTCAAAAGGCAGCGACATTAGTTCAAACTTCATTTTACACTCCTTAATATATAAGTTTCGGTTATCATCGTAACAGAAAAAAAATAATGATTTGCAAAAAATATTGAACTAGTTCCTGAGATTAGTTTCGTTGACCATGTTGGAAGTTATTTTTATCATCAGAATTACTATTTCCATCATCAGATTTACGATCATTATTTCTGACATTTTTGTCATCTGGCTTACGATCATTGGTTTTGAGAGTTCTGTCATCTGGCTTACGATCAACGTTTCTGATAATTTTATCGTCAGGCTTACGATCATTGGTTCTGAGGATTTTTTCATCTGGCTTGCGGTCATTGTTTTTGAGAGTTCTATCATCAGTCTTTTGATCTCTGATAGTTTTCTCATCTGGTTTACGATCAACGTTTCTGATAATTTTATCGTCAGGCTTACGATCATTGGTTCTGAGGATTTTTTCATCTGGCTTACGATCATTAGTTTTGAAAACTCTGTCATTTGGTTTACGGTCATTGTTTTGAATAATTATGCGCTGTGTTTGTGGTTTGTTGTAGTTGATTGGATGTGGATTATTCGGGCGCCAGTCATTTTTCCAAGAGATATTTTTTTGATTCGTGTTGATTTTTCTGTGTGTATAAAAAGTATTATATCTGGGTACATTAATATAAACATCATGATGATACCAATCAAAGCTGCTCCACATAACATCTCTAACTGCGATTCCAAGTGAAAATCCAAAGAACATTCCCGGTGCCATATAAAAAGATGATGGATAATAATAAAATGGCGCATATCCAGGATAAAACCATGATCCATACACTCGCATCGGATCATATACCGGTACATAAACAGTATCAGCAAAGGTCGGCTGGATAATAATCGTTCTTGTTCCTTGATCATCTTCTTGCATGATTATTTTTTGCTTTTGTGAACTCGTAAGATAGCCGTTTCTTTGGGCTTGCAAGCGCAAACGCTGTACGCTATCCATAACCATATCCGGCTCGTCTAAAAAAGTATCTCCCAGCTCTTGAACCCAAGCAGGATACTGATCCATCATATCAAGAACCTGAGGAAAAGCTACAAGCGAGATCACGCTTGGATCCCAATCATTGGACGCGGCAGCTTGGACTGCGTCTTCTCCTTGCAAGTCAGAGTTGTGTCTTGACCACTCTATGGCCTCTTGTACTTCCTGCGGATAAGTTGACGCCATCAAAATTTGCGACAGCAAAGAGTCAGGGTAGAGCGCTATTGGAGCCATTGTCTGATCTAATCGTTGCTGTGAAGGTGCATAAGATGATGCCATAAGGATCAAGGGTAAAAATACCAAGAGTAAAAAGATTTTTTTCATAATAAACTTCCTTAGTTAAGATGTTAACAGATAATCATATCCTAAGTCAGGCAAATAAATTATGAAGAAAAATCAATCTTTTTTTAGAGAGTTTTTTAGTTCACCGAGTTGGGTTAATTGGTCTATTTGCATCTCTTCAAGTTCAACAACTCTTTCCCATTGTTTGGATAAAAAATGATCCAATTTATCATGCAGATGACGGATCTCTATCTCTGCTTTGAGATTTACTTGATAATCATGTTCAGATCGTATTCTGTCTTTGGCAGATTGGCGATTTTGGCTCATCATAATGATAGGCGCTTGGATAGCAGCGATACATGAGAGGATGAGATTTAAAAGGATAAAAGGGTAGGGGTCAAAAATAGTGTTGTGAGAAAAAAACAGATAGCTGTTAAATAAAATCCAGATAATAAGAAACATAAAGAAGCTTATAAGAAAAGTCCAACTACCTCCAAAATCAGCGATTTTATCAGCCAGTTTTTCACCGATTGTTCGATCATCTTCTATCTCTGCTTCAATGTTTTCAGAGATGAGTTCATGTTTTTCTAAACTATGAATAACCTCTTTATCAAGTTCAGAAACATCTCCATTTTCATCTTTTATCAACTCTTGTAAATGTTTATTTTTATAGAGTAGAAGATCATTTTTGCAGATGTAACAATTTTCTGTCCATTCAGCAAAGTCTGTTTTAATGAGTTTGGCGATATCTTCTCTCACTAAGGGAGCAGGTATTACCTCTTTTTTGGAAAAATCTTTTTTACATACGATACATTGATAGTTATTTTTTTGCATCAATTCCCTGACATCTTTTCATCTTGAGATACTCACGCCTATACCAATTTTATTAATGTAAGTATTATAATCGATAAGGCTCTCACCATAGCCGCTAAAAGCTTTTATATAAAGGAAAAAGTTGTCTTTTTCATTGAGCGGATAACTGTAACTAAAATCTGCTGCCGCGTGACTGTTGAAATTTGAACGAAGGAGCAAAGTAAATAGGTTTTTATCCCAAGGTAATGAAAATTTTACACTCCCATGTCCGAGATAATCCAGCAGTTTTGGATTGTAGTCTTTAACATCTGGCAATCTAGTCCAAAATTCAAATTCTGTAAAAAGATTTTTGTATTGTGTAGAAACTGTTGCATCAACATAGTTCCAAGAGCGTTCATTTGTTCCACCTTGCCCATTTGACTGATGGGCGAGTCCAAGTTTAAGTGACTTTATAAATTTTGCATCACTGCTTAGGGCTGTGGGGATAGTTACAAAAAGTTCAGGATTATAATTTGATTCGCGAAAATACGCAGAACTTCCATAGGACTGCCAAAAAGATTTTTGTGTATATCCAAGACTATAGATCTCGTTAAAGTTTAAAAGGTTTGCTGCAAAATCAAATTTGACACTGAGTTGAAACTCTGTTTCTATGTTATTGGAAGTTTCATTATTGGTATTTGGATATTGGCCATTTGTTCTGTAGCTAAAAGGAAGAAGATAATTGGTTTTATAAGTTTTGAGATTATATAAAGATTGTGTCATCTGTCTCATCGTTGTATCTGTCTCACTGTCTACCGTATCGAGCAGATAATAAAGCTTTTTACTCTCTTTTTTTATCTCATGATTTGAATCAAATGAAGTGGATTTATAAGCAAATGATGCAGAACTTTTATACCATTCATATGCCTTCTGCTGGTCTTTTTCACATCCAAGACCATTTTCGTACATGTATGCTACATAATACGCAGCATCGGCATCATCTTCTTTCTCTGCCAAGGCTTTAAAAGTTTTAAAAGAGTTTGCATAATCACCTTTTTTATAGATATCAAGGGCATTTTCAAACGCTGTTGCAGCCTGTAAACTGCTATAAATGAATAAAACAAAAAATAAATATTTCAATAGAAACCTTAACTTTCGTTTTGTAGAGTAGGGTAGGTTGTATACCCTTGTGCGTCTTGCGTATAAAAGCTGCTTGGGTCTGCTTCACTGAGTTTAGCATTTGTTTTGAAACGTTCTACTAGATCAGGATTGGATATGAAAAGTGTTCCAAAAGCTACGCCATCAGCTTGATGTTTTTCTAAAAGGCTATTGGCTTTTACTTTTGTGTAGCCTCCACATGTGATGAAAACTCCTTTGTATGCGTCTTTGAGAACGGCAAGTTCTACAACATTCGCTCCATGTCTTATATCGCCCTCAAGTGCGTCTATAACGTGAAGATAAGCGAGTTTAAAGTTATTGAGCTGATGACATATATATTCGAAATGTTTTGTAGGATTGGAATCGCTCATGTCATTAAAAGTGCCGCTTGGAGAGAGTCTGACACCGACTCTATCTGAGCCGATCTCAGCACTTACCGCTTCTATAACTTCAAAAAGAAAGCGGGCTCTATTTTCTACATTTCCGCCATATTCGTCTGTTCTGTGGTTTGTTCCATCTCGTAGGAACTGATCTATCAGATAGCCATTGGCACCATGCACTTCAACACCGTCAAAACCCGCTTTTATCGCATTTTTTGCAGCGCTGACATAATCTTGCACTATTTTTTTGATCTCATCAATGCTGAGTGCTTTTGGTGTCTCGAAATCTTTCATCCCCTCAAAAGTATAAATTTGACCGGAAGGCTTTATGGCAGAGGGTGCAACATTCGGAGTTCCATTATGGTATGAAGAGTGAGAGATTCTCCCCACATGCCATAACTGCAAAAATATTTTGCCATCTTTCTCATGGACAGCCTCGGTTACTTTTTTCCAGCCCTCCACTTGAGCATCTGTATAGATTCCCGGAGTTGCGGGATAGCCGATCCCCTCTGTAGAGATTTGAGTGCCCTCTGTTATGATGAGTCCTGCACTCGCTCTTTGGGCGTAGTAGGTCGCCATCAAATCATTTGGGATATTATGATCAACACTTCTACATCGTGTCATAGGTGCCATAATGATCCTATTCTTGAGAGTGTATTTTCCGATTTTAAGTGGTAAAAAAAGATGCATGAAAGACTCCTTTAATGTATGAGGCGATTGTGCCTCATGAGGTATTATATAGTTATAAAGAAAATTACTAGCTATATTTTAGCGCTATTTTTGCTCTTTGTGTCCAGCGCCTTGACGTGGGACTAACTCGTTCATATCTTTGCCACCGATGAGGTAGGCATCACCAAAGCCAAAGGTAGCTTCACCTGCCTTTACCTGTAACTCATAAAGATTAAAGTCTGTCATCTTTTTGAGTATCTCCACCATCGATGCGTCAAACTTGTGACTAAAAAGATCAAGTACCGTTTCAAATCGCTGTGTTTCTCTTGGAATGATAAGGGCATCACACTGAAGAGAGATCCGTTTTCTGGCAAAAAGATTGTGTGTTTTACTTTCATCTTCTATAAAAAACAGAGATGCGACAGGGCTTACATGTAAGTTCTTTGTATGGGTTGCAATACTTGAAATATAGATGTAAAAACGGTTATTGTCATAGACGTATGGAGCGTATGAAGAAAAAGGAAGATTTTCTTTGTCGATCGTACCGATGATTGCTGTTTGAATATTTGAAATAAATTTTTGCATGAAACTCTCTTTTTACAAGATTGTATAGAAATGTAGTTAATATAAGGCTTCTAAAAAGCAATTGTTGTTTTTTTAGGCTTTAAAATAAAGCGGTAATAGAGATAATAAAGTGGAAGGCCGAAGTAAGCAAGCGCTCCAAAAAACATGAGAAGAACTCCGAGGTTAAAATGTTTTTTTTCTACAACAAGTGACTTATCTGTACGAGAGACGATCGTATATCCATTTTGATAGTACATCTCATCGATTTTGTCAAACTTCTCTTTTTGCTCTATATCAGTTGTTTTTATTTGCATGACATAATCATCAAACTTTTTTTGGTTCTCTTTTTGAACTTTTTTATCAAAAAAATAAACTATGATCCCAATGGGCAGGATAAAGAGCATAATGATAGTTGTCAAAAAAACTCCTTTTTTTTATTGCAGAGTAAAACTTGATGTTGTTCCCTGTTCTATACCTTCACTCATGAGAGTAACATCTCCGCCTAAAATGTGAGAAAGTTTTTTACTGAGTGAAAGTCCAAGACCTGTGCCTTTATGCTGTTTTTGCATCACATTTTCCACTTGAGTAAAATCGTTAAAAAGTAGATCTATATTTTCTTCAGAGATACCAATACCGCTGTCTGTAACTTTAAAGAGCAGACTCTCTTTATCATTTGAAAGTTCAAGGTTTACAAATCCCTCTTTTGTGAATTTTATAGCATTGGAGATAAGGTTTAAGACTATTTGTTTAAACATTTTTGGATCAGTCATATATATTTTATTTTGAAACTTCTCAGATGAGAGATGAAATTTTAGTCCTTTATCAATGGCTAGTGGTTGAAGCATTTTATAACACCCTTGTACAAGTTCTAAAACATCTGTTTCCTCGGGATGAGCTTGCATCTTACCAGCTTCGATTTTAGCGATATCAAGGATCTCATTGATCATTTCAAGGAGATAATGTGCTGAAGATTCTATATTTAACATCACCTCTTTTTGATCATCATCAAGCTCTTCATAGGTGATCATATACTGAGAAAAACCTATGATAGCATTGAGTGGTGTTCGAAGCTCATGAGACATATTTGATATAAATGCAGATTTTGCATGTGATGCTGACATAGTCTTGTTAATCAGCCTGATTCTATCGAGTTGTAGAGTGATCATATTGGCGATAGAGTTGTAAAAATTTTGCTCATTTTTATCTGTATATTCTTCAAAACCCAGATCAATTGCACCAAAATAAAGCGTTGAGTTATCTTCAAAGTTTGTTACATGTAAAGATATATGTTCATTGTCGGTATGTTTTAAGCTCTCTTTTTGGAACTGCAGATCGCTTTTATTGGTTAAGAGTTTGATCTGCTTGATCGAAGTCTCAATACATTCATTTTCTGTTTTTGTTTGGATAATCGTATTAAAAGTTTCTATAAGCTGGATAAATCTTTTAAGTCTGAGTCTATTTTCCTCTTCGAGTTCATCTAAAGCCAGTGAAGTGACTTTTAGCATATTGTTAAATGAATGGGTGAGTATGGCTATCTCATCTTGTGTGTATATCTCGAGTTGTGTTGTATAGTTGTGTGTGCTGATAATATCATCGGTTGCTCTAGTGAGTTCTTCGATGGGTTTTACAACGCCCTTAGAAATTTTTAAAGAGAGATAAATAACAAAGATAAAGATCACTATTGAAATGTAAAGCATAAAACGGACAAAGTCATAAAAAAATGTTAAAGCAACACTTTTATCTACGGCATAAACAATATACCAGCCTTCCATAACTGCTGGTATCTTTTGGTAAACAATTACATATTGATTATTGATGACATTGTCGTTTTTTTGTTTAAAATCTAAAGGAAGGGAAAGATCTTCTCCAATATGAAGATCACTTTTGGGATTGATAATGTAAGAGTGAATACTGTTTTGATGTGTCAGATAGATATCTAGATTATTTAAATTATATTTTAAAATTAAAAATCCAAGTTCCTTTTTTTTATCGAAAGAAGCATATATTTTTGAATAGATATATAAGATATCACCTTGAATATACTCTCCATTATTTTCATTTGAAAAGCCTTGCATATTAAACATTTTTTCTTCAGATTGCTTGGTACTCGAAGATGAGATAACTTCCCCTTGTGTATTGATGATTAAGAGGGTATTATTGATACCAATATCACGTGATTTTTGTGCTAAGAGACGTGCTAATCTTTTGTCGATATCTTCGGCTAAGATATCATCCATAAGATCCAAAGAGCTTAGAAATTTTATCTCATTGTTTAAAGAGAGCAGGTTGTCGTTTATGAGTTTCCCAACGACTTGTGCTCGATCAGATTGCTCAACAACTATTTTATCGACTATCTTTGTTTGACTTAAAAAAAGTGTGTATATCAAAAGGGTTAAAAATGGCAAAAAGCCGACAGCTAGAAAAGTGACTAAAAGTTTATTTCTTAGAGATCTGTGAAAAAAATCAAACATCATGAAATCTTTTTTGAATCTCCAAGATCTCATTTATATTTGCTAAAAAAAGTTCAACGACTTTTGGATGAAAATGATTTCCTGAACCAGCCTTGATAATTTCTAATGCCGCTTCGAGCGTGAAGCTTTTTTTATAAGGTCTATTACTCAAAAGTGCGTCAAAAACATCGACGACAGCCACAATCGCTCCGCTATGTGGGATCTCATCAGCTTTTAGAGCCTGTGGATACCCACTGCCGTCGTACTTTTCATGATGGGTATGGGCTATTTGTGCCGCAAGTTTTAGGAGAGGTGTTGTTTTTTGAGAAAGGATGGCGTAGCCTATTTGTGCATGCTTTTTCATAATGAAAAACTCTTCCTCATCAAGTTTACCCGGTTTTAAAAGGATGCTGTCTTCAATACCTACTTTTCCAATATCATGCATAGGCGCAGCAAGTCGCATGAGTTCCACAGCATCCTCGTCCCAGCCAAATTTGCTCGCCAAAACAGCGGCCATTTCACCGACTCGAATAGTATGTGTGGATGTTTCATTATCTCTGTATTCAGCCGTTTTACTTAAAATAGAGATAATATCTTTTTCACTATTTTGTACTTCACTAAGTGCATCTTGCAACTCTTTTGTTTTTTCTTGAACTTCGAGCTCTAAAAGCTCTTTATGCCCTTTGATCATATTTTGATAGATCCCTATTTTGACCGCATTTTTTATTCTGAGTCTAAAGTCCATAAGGTCAAAAGGTTTTGTGAGATACTCATCAGCACCCATCTCCAGACCTTTAATAACGGCTTCCTTATCTGAGAGAGCGGAGATGATAATAAGTGGAATAGCCGCGAGTTCTTTATTGCTTTTGATAAGTTTTGTTGCTTCAAAACCATCCATGACCGGCATCATCAAATCCATAAGGATCAAGTCTACTGTAGAGTTTTGTAAAATATCAAGAGCTTCTTTTCCATTTTGCGCTTCTAGAACGCGAAATCCTTCTTTAACGAGTATTTTAGAAGCAACTTTTCTATTCATAAGCTCATCATCACATAAAAGTACAGTTGCCATCAGTCACTCCATTTATATAATATTTTTAAATTATCATCCATATTGTCCATTTCGATATAACCGATAGAACCGTCTACTTTTTTGATAAATGCTTTAACGCTTTCTTGAGATTTTAAACTAATGGGTGGTCTATGTCCGAGATAATGCTCTTTCGTCCAATGTGCTTGTAATCTATCAAAACTCATCTCTAAGATCTTTTGTTCAAATTTTGCACGAAGCGGATCTCTGGCATCAAGATTTATGGGAACGGCTTTCATATCATTGACAAGGATTAATTTTTTTAAAAAAATCGCTTTGATCTGAGAGGATGATAGATCTTCCATATGTTTATTAGAAACAACAACATATTCATGACAAAAAGCAATATTTGATAAGAGAAAAATTGCTAAAAAAAGTTTCATAATTTCTCCCTCTTCATTAAAAAAGTACCGATACGGAAAATAAAAATTGATTTTCTTTGTTGAGCGTGTGAAATTGATACTCTGATTTAATTGCGACTGGATAGGATGGTCTGTATGTATAGCCAAGGACGCCAAAGGTGTCTGACTTGTTTTTTAGCTTGTCATCATAAGACTCTAAACGCACAATTCCTACATGCTTAGGCGTAAAACGATACAAACCTTGAAGATATCCTGCATAGGGAGTTGTTACTCTTTTTTTTGACTCTTGTCTGCCTACTTCACTTGAGATTTCATAATCATCAGTATCATATTTTGCAGAAAGTAAAAAATAATAGAGATTATCATCAAGAGTGTTCGTAGTATGAAAATAACCTCCGTTAAACTTTATAGAATAATCATCCTTTTCATATACACCACCTATTCCATAGAGTTTGTCTATATTATAGTTGTTGTATGTAGGATCGAGATCTTCATTATTTTGCAGCATCAGATCTATTCTGTAGCCATTATCATCATAAGATGCGTATGTCAGATCTGCACCTGTTGTATAGTTTGGAAAAAGATTTTGAGTCTTTGGATCGGATGTCGTTTGTCTGAGTACATTGATAGGTAAAAGATTCCAAAAACCTATAGAAGAGTTATATCTACCGACTCTAAATGTGTAATGCTCATTGTATTCATAATCAAGATAGAGTCGCTCAGTATGAAGTTGCGTGTCTCTTTTGATAGTTGTGCTATCACCAACAGAGCTCTGAAAATAGAGTTCATGAAACTCAAATTCAGCCATATAGGAAAACTTCTCGTAACTTCCATATCCAAGTATTGCAAGATCATCGAGACTGTATTTTTTTTCATTTGCTTTATTTTCATAATTAAGTGAAAAATATCCTCCAAGATAAAGCGGCATGGAATCCACTTGTATGCCGTTTCCTAATTCATAATCTTGGGCATGTAGTGAAATAAACAGTATAAATATTCCAAGTAATTTACGCATCTTTCAACCTTTATGATACGATCTTGTAACCGATAGAACGTACGGTTTTTATGATCTCTTTGTCTTGGAGTTTTTTTCGTATATTTTTTATATGTACCTCTATAATATTGCTCATCGAAAATGACGTATATTCATTGTGGATAAGAGATAAAAGCTCAAATTTTGTAAAGGTCTTCTTTGGATTTGAAGCGAGCACCTCTAAAAGTTCATATTCTGCAGGTGTGAAGTTGATAAGTTCATCCTCGATTTTAACCTCTTTGGTATTTTTATAAATAAAAACTGAAGCTATTTGAATGATTGTATTTTTATTTGAGTTTGTACGTCTGAGTAGTGAATTGACTCTGGCTAAAAGCTCTACATGTGAGTAGGGTTTGCAAAGATAATCATCTGCACCGCCGTTTAATGCTTTCACTCTGTACTCCACTCCATCATTTGCTGAGAGCATTAATACTTGAGCATCTATTAAAAGACTGCGAAGCTCCTGTAGAAACTCATATCCACTTTTATCAGGTAGATTCCAGTCCAATATAATAAGATCATATACCCGTTGATCAATGCAAGAGATGGCATCGATAAACGATGTGGCGACATTGACTTCAAAGCCCTCTTTGTAAAGCAGCCTTTCTATGAGATCGGCATTGAGTAAATCATCTTCAACTATTAAAATATTCATGTGGGTATTTTATCCTATATAAACAGTTTTGTTATAAAACTTTGCTCACAATTTTTATATGATCTGGCAGTTGTAACTCAGGATTTGCAAGTAAAGCGGTACTCCAAACTCCTGCATCTATGGTTGTAGGTGCGATGATACTTATCTGCTTCAAATCATTTTTTTCTAATGTGATGATGTGTGAGAATCTTTTTCCATCAATTTCTTTATATCTTTTAGAGTGTCCAGAAGTACAAAGCGAAGAGGTTTCAATCTTGATAATCTCAATATTGTCATGCTCATTCAGAGGATCTTGTATACCTATGCTCCATGTCTCTCCCTCACAAGTTCCTATAACCGCAACATCACCTCCAAAGTTTACTAAAGCTGATCTGACTCCTGCGAGTTGTAAGATCAGCATGGACTGATCTACTGCGTATTCTTTGACTAGTCCGCCAAAGTCAATCTTTGTAATAGAGTTGCTAAAAGTTAAAATATTGCCATCAATCTTCATACATGCAGAAGATGCAAAAGGGACAATAATCTCATGATTTTCTCTTTTATCTTTAAGAGTTCCTGCCATGGCTACGTCAAATGCACCATTTGTTATTTCACTGTAAAAAAGAGCTAACTGTAAAAGTCCTGCAAACTCATCACTTACATGTAAGCTATTTTGATCTCTATGGTTTATTTGATAAAGCTCTGAGTTTTCATTAAAATAACTGTAGTTAGTTTCTAATCTTTTTGCGTGAAATAAAATATCATCTGCCAAAATATTGGCAGATAATTCGCAATCACTCTCAAGTTGGAGTTCGCAGAGAGTTGTGAAAGCTTCAAACTTATATGTGTACAACGCTTAAGCCGTTAAATTCATACTTTTGCTATTTTGAGACCAAGTACCGCTTGCTCCGCTTTGGCTGTGTACATGTTCCTGTGACAACTGTTTTGCCGCTTCACTAAATGTGGCTGTGTCTCTAGGAGTTGCAACTTGTTGTGTATTGGCACTAGATGTATTTTGACTTTGAGTATTTACACGAGTGTAACTTGCTTGTGTAGTGTTATTAATTGTCATAATCTACTCCTGTTTTTTCAAATTAGCATAGTTCGTTAGAACATAAGCCATGCACCGAGTGTGATAGTATTGTTATCAGATGCTGCACTGCCTGTTTGGCCGTTTAGTTTTGTGAAGATCATACCTTGTAAAACTATACGGACACTTTCGATAGGTGTGTAGGCTGCTTCAATAAGATATGCACTCGAATCTTGACTTGAAACATATCCACTGCCAGATGCCTGATTATATCCGAGGTTGACTCCATATTTTGAATCAAAAGTATACGCCGCCATTGCAGAAAATACGGAAAGAGACTGATGAAGGTTAGCATTTACTCCTCCATCATTACTGCCGTTTAAAGTCTGCTTTTCCCAGGTATTTCTAGCCGTAAGTGTCAGTGAATGGGTATCAGCAATATATTGATACTCACCATCAAGTGCCACATCAGTATATTCATCAAGTTGGTTTGTACCAGCCTGTTTAATATTCATCTTCGAGCCATAACCGCCAATCATAAAAAAGTTATCTCCAAATGTATGTTGAAGAGCTAAACGTAGATACGGCGCAGTACCATCTAAAACTCCATCATTACCAGACTGTAGACCAACGGGACCATTATTAAAAGTCAAGTTTTTTAGTATATCATTTCTAGCATATGAGTCTTGATAGCCTCCGAACTCAGCATAAAGCGTATCTGCATAAAGTCCATACGCATTCATTCCTATGACAGTATGACCAAGATTTTCAATCATCGGTCCCGCTACGCCTGCTGCAATGGCTGGAGTTGCCCAAGGAAACCCCCACGCTGGTGTACTTGCATAGATATCTTGAAGAGTTGGATTATTGGTGATTGAAGCACCGTAGACTAAAGAGTTATTTAAAAGAGTCGTAGAGTTACCATAACGGATATCGGTATTATCCGCACTTATTCTCCTTGTAGTTAGATCTTTTGGGAGATCAGAAGAGTCATATGTGATCTGTACGAAGGCACCAAAGTTATCATAAATCTTCCCACCGTAAAAGACACTCATTTGAGGAAAATTAATTTTGTTATTTTCATTTACACCATTTGCACTTGTAGCTGCTGTAGCGTCTGAACCGTTTTTAGTAGAACTCATAGCCACTTGAACCATAGCTGCCAAAGGAAGAGGCATCTTTGTCTCACCTCCACCCATAGTGTAACCACCGAGCTTAAACTGACGTCCCATTTCAGTTAATGCAGGAAACTGTCCTCCTGCGTGACACATAGTACAGCTAAGTCCCGTTTGACGTGCAAAGCTTGGAAGGGCATAAGCGTTATCAACACCGATGATTGTAAGAAAAAGTGTTGCAATAGCAGCACTTGAAAATGTTGTTTTTTTCATTTTTAAACTACCTGTTTAGATTTTAAAACATTGTAGTAAAGAATTATGAAGATTGTATGAAGATTGTTCGTCTTGGATTTACTTATAATGAGTATTATTCTTAAAATTTTTAAAGTTCAAAAGGAACCCTTCAATGTTGAAGATACAAAAATCATTTTTTATCCTGCTTTTATCGGCTACAGCACTGTTTGCCGAGTCAAACGTACATCAGATCTATCAGACAATGGCTTCTGGTCACATGGATGAAGCACACAAGATGATAGAAGAGGTGCTTCAAAAACATCCAGACAGTGCAAAAGCACACTTTGTAGATGCTGAGATTTTAGTGCGTCAAGGCAACAAAAAAGCGGCACATGATGAACTAGCCATTGCAGAACAGCTTTCACCAAAACTTCCTTTTGCAAAGCCTGACGCAGTTGTTGCTTTAAAACAGATGATTGAAGGAAGTGCAGTTCAAAGCACTTCAACAAATATGCCGGTAGTGCAACACACTCAAGAAAATAAATCAAGCGGATTTCCTTGGATGACCTTCCTTCTTACGGGCGGAGTTGTTTTTCTTGTCGTAATGATCTGGAAATCATTTTCCTCGCGTAAACAAAATCAATACAATCAAGCGCCTACATATGGGAACAACAAAGCACCACAGCAAGGTGGTTATCCTAATAATAACGGCTACAATCAAGGCAATCAACCTAACCAAGGCGGCGGTTTAGGAAGTAACATCATGAGCGGACTTGCAACAGGAGCTGCGGCGGGTGTTGGTATGGTGGCTGCTGAAGAGTTGATGCACCATTTTACAGATCACAATGAGAGTTCTACAAATAACTCGTCTATGTTTAATAACAACAGCAATAATACTCAGCCATCAAACGATATGGGCAATAATGACTTTGGTATTACTGATGACTCTTCTTGGGATGACAATAGTTCTAGCGGAGATGATGACAGTTCTTGGTAAAAAGAAACTGTCTCTCTTAAAAGATAGAGAGCCCAGTTTTTTGGGTAAACATCTCAAGCGCTTTTGTTCCAGCGTGAGAGTTGCCCCAAGAATTTAGACGCGGTGAAAAGACTGCGATACTCATCACTTTTGGAACAACTGCGACGATGCCTCCTCCCACTCCACTTTTTGCTGGTAATCCCACATGAAAAGCAAACTCTCCAGAAGCATCATAATGTCCACATGTAAGCATAAGAGCATTGACCCTTTTTGCCTGATTGACTGTTACAAATTCATGATTTGTGATTGGGTCTACGCCGTGATTTGCCAAAAATAGCATTGCACGAGAGAGCTCTTTTGTGCTCATAGCGATGGAACAATGTTTAAAGTAAGTTTTTACTACATCATGGACATCGTTTTCAAGATTGTTAAAACTTTTCATGAGATTTGCAAGGGCGAGATTTCTAAAACCGTGTTCATATTCAGAGTCGCACACTTCTTGATCATATGTGATGGTTTGATCATCTGAAATCGCTCTTATAAAATTTAAGATATGATCAAAAGTATCTTTGCTGTTTTGATAGTGAGAGATCAGTGTGTCTGTGATGACGATAGCACCAGCATTTATGAAAGGATTTCTTGGTTTTCCATGTTCGTACTCAAGTTGCACTAAAGAGTTAAAAGGATTTCCCGAGGGCTCTTTGCCCACTCTTGTGTAGAGTGCTTTACTGTAGATGTTGACCGCTTTTGTGAAGGTAAACACTTTTGAGATACTTTGGATCGAAAACTTATCCTCGCTACACCCTATATGATAAGAAGTGCCATCAAAAAGTGTGATACTCATAGCAAACTGATCTGGGTTGACACGGCTGAGTGCTGGGATATAGTCGGCGACTTTTCCCTCTTTTAAAAAGGGTTTTATCTCCTCTTGTATCTCTAAAAGTATCTGTTGAAAATCCATTGTAAGCCTTACATGTAAGATAGGAGCCATTGTACCAAATTTAGTTAAACCTATTTTTTATTTGTTGCTATAATCCGCTTTATGAATCTTATATATTTTAGCTTGATCTTCTTATCGGTTTTTGCTCTTATCAATTTTTACATCTACAAAAGGCTGATTTTAAAGCTTGATGCAAGAAAAAGTATCAAACACTCCCTCAATATATTTTTAGTTATAAACTATCTAGGGATCATCGGTTACATGTTCGCACGCTATTTTGTAAACACTCCAAACTGGCTTTACTTTCTCTTTTCAGTTCCTATCGGCATCGTTTTTTTACTTTTTTGTACTGCGCTTGTGTATGACTTTTCTCGCGTTATTCTCTTGAGACTCCCGCTTTCTAATTCAAGACGGGCATTTTTTAAAAAGTCTCTTGATATCTCCTCTTTTGGCGTTGCATTTGCCTTGAGCGCTAGAGCGATGGTGGAAGCTAGAACTATAGTGATAGAAAAAGTAGATATCAAGATAAAAGAGCTTAAACAGCCTTATAAAATAGTTCAGATCAGTGACCTGCATATCGGCGGACTTGTCGGAAAAAGTTTTATAAAAGAGGTTGTAGAAAAGGTGAATGCGCTGAGTCCTGATCTCATCGTCATTACGGGAGATCTTGTAGATATAAAGATCGAAAATGCTGGGGCGATTCTTGATGAACTCAAATCACTCAAGTCAGTGTACGGAGTTTATTATATTGTTGGAAATCATGAATATTTTCACGGTATTGCAAAAATTATAGAAAATGTAAAAGCGCGCGGTATCAAAGTCTTGGAAAATGAAAATGTCTATATAGGGCAAGAAGGAAAAGGATTTAATCTCGCTGGAGTCAATGACCTCTTTGGTTATAGGATGGGCATTTATATGCCAGATCTTCAAAAAGCCCTTATAAGCAAACAAGATGCACCGACTATTTTACTAGCACATCAGCCAAAGTTCATCGAAGAAGTAGGTGAGGGTGTGGACTTGATGTTAAGTGGACATACACATGGTGGACAGATCTATCCGTTTCGTTTTTTGGTTAGACTTTCACAGCCATATATTAGTGGACTGCATCAACATACTGCTGATCTTCAGATCTACGTCAACCGCGGAACTGGATATTGGGGCCCACCTATGCGCTTGGGTGCGAGTTCTGAGATAACAGAGATTACGCTACTTTGAACGTTTAAGATCTAAAATCGAATAGAGTTTTTTTTCTTTGATATTTAATGTTTTGATACTTGAAAAAAGCGTAGTATCGTAACTTTGAAGTTCTTGATCTAGTAGTGATTCTGGAAGCTTGATTTCATCTTCAGACATAATGACAAAGTCATCTCCTTCAAAACGAAAGATCAGAGAATTTTTACAATAATTTTGAAGATAAGTTGCTATCGTTTTGAGAAGTTCATCTCCCTTTTGCCAACTATTTTTTTGATTGTAAGCACTGAAGTTATGCAGATCGACTAAACATAAAAAATGATATTTTTGAGAATTTTTATTTTGAAGTAAGACAAGATCGAGATAGGATTGGTTATACATTCCAGTAATCTGATCTCTGTAAAAATAAGCAAAACGCTCTTTTTCGATATCTCCAAAGGGCATCTGCGTTGTGTAAATATCTGTATTTATTCCTTCGAGTGCTTTTATTGCAGATTCTGTGAGCGCTGGATCAAACTGCGTACCACTTTTATCTCTTATCTCTTGGAGAGATTTTTCTTTGCTCAGTCGTGTTTTATAGATGCGGTTAGTTGTCATAGCATCAAAAGCATCGGCAATGATCATGATCCTCGATAAAAATGGAATCTCTTCATCTTTTAACCCTCTTGGATATCCGTGTCCATCATACCTTTCATGGTGTGAGCCGACTATGATGGAGAGTTCTTTGTACATCGGTATCTTTTCAAGCATCTCTTTACCCGCAGTCACATGTTCTTGAATGAGTTTATACTCATTTGCTTCAAGTTTGCCAGGTTTGAGCAAGACGGCATCTGGTGTGACGATCTTGCCTATGTCATGCAAAATCCCAGCTCTGTAGATAAGATCACAATCCTCTTTTGGACATCCAAACTGTGTAGCTATGGCTTTGCAGTAGATTGCCACACGCTCAGAGTGACCGCCTGTGTAGGTGTCACGACGCTCTATCATCTCTACAAGAGCTAAAAGTGTTTGTTCATAGTTGTAGATCTTTTCTTGTTCAAGGATACTATTTTTTTCCACTTCTTCATGAACCATATCTTCCAGATTGTTTTTATATTTTATATTTTCTTTCATGGCGATAATCTTTTTCGTGATGCGAAAGAGTGTCTGGTTTATCAACTCAAAATCGATTGGTTTTATGAGATATCCGCTAACATCAAGGCGGATGGCATCCATAAAATAGATAGACTCAGAAAAAGCAGTTAAGATGATGATCTCTTGTTCGGGAACTATTTGCTTTATCTCCTCTATCATCTCAATGCCATTCATTTTAGGCATCTGAATATCTGTAAGCACAAGATCAAAGCTCTCTTTTTTAAAAGCCTCTAAGCCAAGTTCTCCATCGCTTGCACATACAACTTTAGAAAATAACATCTTTAAGTAGTCTGCCATCATCTCTTGAAGTTGTTTATCATCTTCTACATATAGAACATGAAGAGCAAAGCTGTATTGTTTGAGTTCTAACATATCTGTCATTGCGTTGCTCCGTTATAAAAATTTAGAGGAAGAGTGATTGTAAAACAACTGCCATGCTTACTGTTTTCCCATGTTAAATTACCATGAAAATGTTTTTCTATAATCATAAGTGACATATAGATTCCAAGTCCTGTTCCATTTTGCTGTTTTGTAGAGACATAAGGCTCGCCAAGATTTTTGATGATAGCTTTATCGATTCCGCCTGCATTGTCTGAAACTTTTATGATAATATTTTCATTATTAGCAAATGTATCGATGGTGATGTGAGCATTATGTATTTGACGCTCTTTGAAGGCATCTTTTGAATTATTCATAAGATTGAGGAGCACTTGGATAAGTTCATTTGGATAGGTTTCTAGTTCTGTATCACAGTTGGAAGTAAACTCTAGGACTATATTATTATTTTCGAGTGTTTGTTGCAACATACTTTGAAGCTTTTCATAAACTTTACAGAGCATGATCTTCTCTTTTGCTTTCTCAGGCTTAAAAAATGTTCTAAAATCATCGATGGTATGGCTCAAATAATGTGTTTGCTCATCTAAAACAGCGGTGAGTTTTTGGATCTCTTTTACACTCACATCTTGGTTAAGAGCTAAAGAAGCTTTGAGATTATTTGCGACCATGCCTATAACGCTTAGAGGCTGTCTCCATTGATGAGCGATCATCCCTATCATGTCGCCCATAGCGGCTTGGCGGGATTGAGCGAGCATCAGTTCCTCATTTTTTTGTATCTGTGTGATATCCATAGCGGAGGCGATGATAACTCTTGAACCGTTATATCTATTTTCTAAAGGTGAAATTGAAAATATCCATGTAAGCTCTTGAGCATCTTTTGTAAGAATCTTAACTTCTCCAATATTTACGGGGACATTATCATTAAAGAGCTTTTTTGTGTTGATGTTATTGCACGCAGGTGTCGTTTTACATGCCTTTTGTTTCCAGATTTCTATGGTTGGGATATCTTTGAGTGTATAGCCTGTCAACTCTTGCCAAACATGGTTCATCATAAGGATTGTGCCGTCTTCGTTATAGATAATGATGGGATTTGGAGCAAAACGCACAACATTTTCAAGTTCATTTTTTCTTGCCTCGAGTTCAAGTGTAAGGAGCTTGATCTGAGAGATATCTTGGATGATGGAGATGAAATAGAGCGGTTTTTTTTGAGTATCTCGAATAATGACAACAGAGAGATTGATCCATATAATATCTCCATTTTTACGAATATAGCGTTTTTCCATATGGTAGCTTTCAGCTTTTCCATCGAGAAGTTTTTGAACATATTGAAGATCAATATCTAAATCATTTTTATAGGTAATATCTTGAAACGTGAGAGCTAAGAGTTCTTCTTTTGTGTATCCAAGAAGTTGACATAAATACTTATTGACATCCAGCCAAGAACCATCAAGTCCCACATGAGCGATCCCTATCTGTGCGGCTTCAAATGTTTTAGTATATTTGAGATTTGTTCTTGAGAGTTCAGCATTAAGATACTCCTCTTGGGTGATATCATTTCCCGTTGCGATAACACCTATAACATTGCCATTACCATCTGTGTAGGTCGCATTATTCCAAGCGATAAGATGCTCTTTTTTATTCATATCAAAAATTTTATTGACATAATGTGCTATCTGTGTCGTATCATTATGCATAAAAGAATTAAAAGTGTTTTGAACATTTTGAAGAGATTGTTTGTCAATAAAATTTTCAAACCAGTTAAGACCGATAAGATCCTCTTTGTTTGCAGCTAATATTTCAGATCCAGCTTTGTTGATGGTGACAATATTTGCATCTTTATCCAAAAGAAGAACGATAACGCCAGCGGTGTTGAGGTAAGTTGCTATAAGATCTTGCTCATGTTTTGTTTGACGTTCTTGCTCTTTTTGTTTGCTTATGTCATGAAACATAACAAGAGCACCGATAATCTTCTCATTCTCTTTAATGGGACTGCGTATAAAATCAACTGGAAATGAAGTTCCATCACTGCGCCAAAAAAGATCCTCACTTCTGTCCTTTTCACCATAAAGTAATACTCTGTTGATAGGACATTCTTGTTCGGGATAAACTGAGCCGTCTTCTTTGGTATGGTGCCACATTTTGTGACTCTTTTTTCCTATGAGATATTCCTGCGAATAACCAAGAAGTTCGGCGGCTTTGGCATTGACAAAAGTATGACGGGCTTCCATATCGAGTCCGAGGATTCCATCGAGTGAAGAATCTAGGAGTAAAGAGAGTTTGTTTTGGAGCTCTTTATTTGAGGTTAATGTTGCTAAAAGTTCTTCGTTTGAAGATTGGAGTTCTTCATTGGATGTTTCAAGCTCTTCTACGGTTGATTGGAGTTTTTCATTGGAATTTTGGAGCTCTTCGTTGATAAGATCCATATTTTGCTTTGAAAGAGTAAGCTCTTGTGCAACATTTGTGATCTCTTCTCTTGCATCTAAAAGTTGTTCTGAGAGCGCTGTAATGATGGTGTTTTCACTAAAGTTTGGTGTATCTGTCCCATTAAATTGCAAGTTATTTGCATCGATTTTTTGAAAATTCATGAGTATCATAGAGTTATAATTTTCAAGATAAAAGGGCTGAGCGCTGATCTGTACAAACCCCTCATTTTTTATTTGTATAAATTTCGTATGTTCAAGTTTGTTGGATATAGCAACTTGTTTGAGTAAAAGCCTTGCATTGTACTGAAGATTTTTTTCCAGATTATCAAAAATATTGAGGCTTAAAACACCATCTGAAAATTTTAAATAGGGAATATCTCCTTTTTTATAGATGATATTAAACTCCCGATCAACGATCAAACAGCCATTTTTATAGTAATCAAAGAGATCCTCTTTGAGATGTTCTTCGATGAGTTGTTGATTTAAAATTGGCATACGAGACTCTCCTTTTGTAGTTGCTTTTGTTATAGAGTGTTGCATTGGTTTTGTGCTAAAGATAGGGTGTTTTATCTGCTCTTGTTCCTCTTTTGCATAGATGCGATATTTAGGGTCAAGAACAGAAAAAAGCTTTTCACTGTTTTGTAAAGACTCTGATGCACCTAAAAAAAGGAGACCGTTTTTGTTGAGGGCAAAGTGAAAGAGTGAAAAAAGCTCACTTTGAATAGAACGTAAAATATAGATCAAAATATTTCTACATGTAAGGAGATCCATATTGATAAAAGGGGGATCTGCTAAAACATTGTGATATGCGAAAACAATCTGATCTCGCAATCTTTTGATGATTTGATAACCATCTTCTGTGAGTATAAAATATCTACTCAAATGTTCTTCACTGAGATTTGCCAATGCATCTTTTGAATAGATACCAGCTCTTGCTTTTTGGAGTGCTATTGCATTGATATCAGTTGCAAAAATCCTTACATGTAAGGACTTTCCAAGTTCAAAGCAGATCTCATCTATTAAAATCGCAAGAGAATAGGGCTCTTCTCCGCTTGAACAAGCCACACTCCAAACACGAAAATCACTTCCATCTTTAAGGGTAGTGAGTTTACCCATCAAAACCGATTTTAAAGCATCAAAAGCCTCTTTTCCTCGAAAAAACTCCGTTACACCTATAAGCATTTCAGCATTTAAAAGAAGCACCTCTTCATGATGCCCTTTGAGGTGGTTTTCATATTTTTTTATACTACCGATGTTTAAGATTTTCATCCGCTTTTCTATACGTCTGTTGATAGTTTCATCTTTGTACTTGAAAAGATCTAAGTGCTTTTCTTGATAGAGTATCTTACGGATAGAGTCAAAAGGAAGCTCTTGTGTTGTGTATGTTCCATTTTTGATTGTAGTAGCTAATCTTTGAAGTTTTTGTGGAATATCTTTGACAGCTAAGATATAGTCAACACATTTTGTCTCAATAGCATGTTTTGGCATACTCTCAAAAAGAGCATCCTCTGGAAGTTGGGCTATAGCGATTCCACCTAAGTCTTTGACTGTTTTCACCCCTAAAGTACCATCACTTCCACTTCCAGATAAAATGACAGCAATCACTTTTGAATTTTTGAGTTTGCAAAGTTCAAAAAGTAAAAAATCAGTATTAGGAAGCGGAGGAGCACTCTCTTTTGCTACATCTTGAACTTCAAGCGAGTTCTCTTGCGTAGCGACAATACAAAGTTCTGGAGGGATGACATAGAGGATATTTGGTTTTAAAACAGTTGTCTTTGTAAGGGTGAGGACTTCAATCTGCCCTATTTTATTTAAAAGTTCTGCCAAAATGTTTTTTTCACCGCGTGCATGGTGCTGGGCTAAAAAGAGATAAAAATCTGTATCGATAGAGAATTCTGTAACAAATTGACGAAGTGCTTCAAACCCGCCAGCACTTGAACCAATAGCAACATAAACATCAGTTGGATTTTTTTGTGGCATACTCATACCTCTGCTTGGACATCCGTTAATTATAGCAGTAGAAAGTTAAATTTTATCTTGCTTTAACTCTATTATGCGCATAATCCACTCTACAATAAAAGGGATGATATAAATGGCAGCAGGAATTTTTGCACTTTTAGATGATATAGCGATGCTCGCTGATGATGTGGGCGTTGCAAGTAAGATAGCCACACAAAAAACGACGGCAGTTTTAGGAGATGATCTCGCAGTTAGTGCCGAGAAAGCAAGCGGATATGACCAGTCTCGTGAACTAGCCGTTCTTTGGGCAATCACAAAAGGATCTTTAAGAAATAAAGCGATTATCTTACCCGTTGCATTTATCTTGAGTGCCTTTGCACCGAGTTTGATCACATATATCTTAATGCTTGGCGGAATCTATCTGCTTTATGAGGGAACAGAGAAGATAGAGGAGTATTTGTTTCATAAAAAAAATGAAGAAAAAAATGAGGAGCTGTTAAATTCAACGGCGGAAAATATCTTGGATTTAGAAAAAGAGAAGATAAAGTCAGCTATTTTTACGGACTTTATTCTTTCCATTGAGATCGTCGTTATCGCTTTGGGAACTGTGATAAAAGAGCCGTTTGTTGTGCAAGTGATCTCTACAGCTTTTGTGGCACTCTTAGCAACTTTTGGAGTTTACGGTTTTGTTGCACTCATAGTTCGCATGGATAATGTAGGTTTTTGGCTACAAGAAAAAAAGTATGAAAAAAGTGGTCTGTTTTTGATAAATGCTATGCCGCAACTCATACGTATTTTAGGAGTGGTGGGAACATTTGCCATGATAATGGTGGGAGGGGGAATCCTCGCTCATCATGTAGAATTTTTTCATCATTACTTTATAAGTAACATACCAAGTATTGTCAATGATATACTCGTTGGTCTGATTATTGGCGTTGTACTTATAGTTGTTATAAGGCTATATGAATTTTTTTATATCCATTTTAAAAATCTCATGAAGCATAATTAATATCTCATCTCTAGCAGAACCTGCAAAAGAGTTTTGTAAAAAGAGGTTGATCCCTTTATTTTTATGCTCAAATATAGGGACGATTTTTATGCCAGTGATTTCAGACATAAAATGAGATGTGTCTCCCTCTTCGTAAGCATGAAGTAAGATAGAACGCGAGAAATTGTTTAAAATATGATAGTAGATATGTAAAAATTCTATCTCCAAAACTTCAAGCGCATAAAGATGAGTAGCAATTTTTCCTACATGTGTCGTGATAGGACGAACTTTATCAGGCTTTACGGTGATGCCGATCTCTTCTTTGACTTCTCTCACAAGTGCATCTAAAAGCTCCTCACCATCATTTACAGTTCCACCAGGAAAGCCCATTCGTCCATCCCATCTGTCAATCATAATAAGGGCAGGGCATATCATATGTTTGATATCATCATCAAAGTATTTCCAAGGTGAGATTTTATCGACATAGATAGCTAGAAAAACGGCATTTTTTCTGTCTCTGTAATGATCACCAAATTCGACTCTCTGCATAATACTCTTTTAAATAGTTTCTCTAATTTTACACTAAAGAAGTAGATTTTACATGTAAGGGTTATAATTGCATCATGAATAATGAACCTATAACTCTTAAATCTATTTTTAAACTCATGTTGCATAAAAAGTCTGCTCTTATCTACGGGCAGATTATCACTGTCATCATCATACTTATTAGTGTGCCTATTCCTCTTATGCTTCCGATAATGGTTGATGAGGTTTTACTTCATAAACCTGCTCATATCGTGCATACGATAGAGTGGCTTTTTGGCGGGGGAAGTGCTTTTTACTATATAGCGCTTGTTACTTTGGCTGTGATCTTTTTACGGTTTATCTATTTTTTACTAGGCGTTGTCATAACCAAAATCTTTACAAAGATATCCAAATATGTCACGTTTATGATAAGAAAAAGATTGATAGATCATCTCAAAATCGCATCTATGAATGAGTACGAAACACTCGGAAGCGGAGCTATCACAGCCAATCTTATCACTGATGTGAATACTCTAGACAGTTTTATTATCACAAGTGTGAGCAAATTTGTTTCATCTGTTTTAACGCTTATCGCTGTGGGTGTTGTGATGATCACGATCAATCCTATTTTAGGTCTTATGATCCTTGTCATCCAGCCACTTATCATGCTTGTGAGTAAAAAGATGTCTAAGAGTGTAGGGGGATTGAAAAAAGATGAAAATGAATCGATAGAAAAGTTTCAAGAGAGTGTTGGTGAGACTTTAGAACTCTACGGACAGATAAAGGCGAGTAATAAAGAGAACTATTTTTTCTCTAAAGCAGTCATTTTGGCAGATAATATTCAAAAAACTTCCAATGCGTATGGATATAAAAGTGTCGCGTATGAACGCTTGTCATATACGATCTTTTTAATTGTCTTTGAACTTTTGCGTGCGAGTGGACTTTTACTTGTGGCTTATAGCAATCTCAGCATCGGGATGATGTTTGCAATGTTTGGCTATATCTGGTTCATTATGACGCCTGTGCAAGATATTTTGTCTATGCAATACTCTTACGCTTCGGCGATGGCGGCAATAAAACGTCTCAATAAAATCCTTTCTCTTAAAACAGAAGCGAGTTCAGACAAAAAGCTCGATGGGATGAATGTAGACATCTCTCTTAAAAATCTTGGCTTTTCATACAATGCAGACAAAAAAATCCTCGAAGATATCTCTTTTGATATTCCATCAGGTTCTAAAATAGCACTAATTGGCGCAAGCGGAAGTGGTAAGACTACGCTGGCTCAAGTGATATCAGGCTTTTATGAAAAAGATGCTGGAAGCTTTACATGTAATGGTATCAATGTGGAAGAATTGGATAAAACTTCTTTGAGAAAGAAGATATTTTTAGTCTTACAAATGCCTATACTTTTTAATTCTACTTTGCGTTTTAATATCACGATGGGCGAAGAGATAAGTGATGAAGAGATATTTAAAGCACTCTCGATTGCACAGTTAAAAGAGATGGTGGACGCAATGCCTTTGGGACTTGATACCATAGTTGGGCATCACGGCATAAGACTTTCAGGTGGACAAAGACAGCGCATAAGCATAGCAAGGATGATCCTCTCAGATCCGAGCATAGTGATCTTCGATGAGTCCACTTCAGCCCTTGATGTACATACAGAAGCAAAGCTTTACACGGCTATTACACCGCTTTTAGAAGAGAAAACTGTTATCACCATTGCGCATCGTTTGAGCACTGTTAAAAATGCAGATAGGATCTATGTGCTTGAGTCTGGAAAGATAGTTCAAAGCGGAACGCATGAAGAGTTACAACGTGAAGAGGGGCATTATTTGGAGTTTCTTAAAAATCAGTTGATTTAACTAGTTGTAACTCAGTGTTTTGAACAAAACCTTTTTTGGTTTTGTACTAAGATCTGTATCGGTACAAAAAAATCATTGATCAAAAGTGCTTCACGAGTGAGTTTATAAAGATCTGTATGTGGATACAAATAGCTGGCATATGCGTTAGAGATAAAAAAATTTGCATTATGATCGTTGATATTTACTTCAGCAAGAGCATCATCAATATATATCATAGCGCTTTGAAACTCTTTAAACTGCATATTATCACTTGCAACTTCAAGTCTATTTAAAATGGCAAATATAAGATTAAAATGAAATTGCTCTTCTTCTTCGTCAAAGATCTCTTTTTGGCTAAATTTTGCAAAGATACTAGCAACTACAATAGAAACTTTATGTTTATTTTGATAAGCAAATTGAGTTTCAAATAGTTCATAACAAGTGTCGACAGTAAGTTCTAAGAGCTTAACAAAATCAGGTAAAGTTTTACATTTTTTTAAGAGTTTTTCAATATTTAGAGGAAAACTAGTGACTATTTCTTCCTTTTGTTTAAATAATTTGTTTAAAAATGTAAACATAATTTACCCCATTTTGAATGATATCTCGACGATTACAATAGATTTACTAGATCAATCTTGCGCCATAAAAGTAAACACCTTCAAGAACTTCTTGGCTTATATGCATGATCTCACATCTCAGCTCAGACTTATTGTCAAGCATCTCTTTTGGTTTAAGAATGAATCTATCACCGATTTTTCTTTTGAGCATATCAGTTGTTACATCATAAAATGAGACTCCACTTTCTGAGTAATCAAAGATATAAACAAAGTTTTTATTGTCATCTTGCGCTTGTAATGGCGGTGTGATAACACTTCTTTTTGCTCCTCTATTATTTAAAACCACTTCAAATCCATCTGCCAAAGATTTTAACGAAGCACTTTTGTCTGCCGTGTCTTTCATGATAATTTTAGAATCCTCGGCATTTTTTACAAGCACTTTACTTGATTCTTCAACATGCTCTAGCTCTTCTTCCATGTGGTGAAGCATTACAGATTCTTCATTGAATTGTCTGTTAAACTCTACTAGATATTTTGAGATAAGATCAAAACTATTTTTAATCTCTTCAAAATTTTGATCGATAATTGTTGAACTTTCAACAAGAGAAGTTACACTTGTTTTAGAAGTTAAAGCACTTTTTGTGACATTGTCTATTTGATTGTCTATTTTCTTTAGGACTTGTCCTATATCATCCGCATTTTTTTGTGATACTTCTGCAAGTTCACGTATCTTGTCTGCAACAACTGCAAAGCTTCTTCCATGGACTCCAGCACGAGCAGCTTCTATGGCAGCATTGAGTGAGATAAGATTTGTTTCATCAGCAATATCGGAGATAATATCCATCATTTTTGAGATCTCTTGAGAAAATCTTTTGAGATCTTGGACTGTAGTAGTTGTGTTTTCCATAGCTTCTATCGCTTTGGAACCTTGAGTGAGGTTTTTAGCAACTTCTAGTTGACTCGTTTCTACAACTTTTTTTGAATGGTCTGAACTTTCAAACATGCTTGTTAAAGTTGTTTGCATCATTTTATTGTCTTGTAGTATCTCATAGAGTTTCTCTTTCGAGCTATTTAAAGAGCTATGTTGAGCATGGACGTGTTCATTTGTCTGATCGATTTTGACATAACCATAACTCGCATTAAACGCCATTTGCTTACTTTCATTGACAACATTTTCTATAACAGGTTTTAAAGTAGAGACCATTTGATTGAGATGTGTAAAGAGCATATCTATCTCATTTTTTGTATCTTCTTTATTGTCAAGCTCATCTTTTACAATATCTTGAATGACAAAGTTTCCTTTTTCTACTCTCATTATGACACTTAAAAGTTTGTTGATACGTGATGAAACAAACTTGCTGAAAAGATAGTGTGTCAAAAGCAGAATAATGACAATATTGATAATACCTGTAAGAATGGTTAAGAAAATATTTTCTTTGATAGCTGTTTTAAAATCATTAAGATCAATTCTTACATCTTCTATCGCGATAACATTACCGGTAGTCCAAGTTGGATGGCACATTTTACATTTATCTTCGGCAACAATAGGACGAGATAAAAGATAATACTCTTTATCCGCATCAAATACATTTTTTTCTATTTCTTTTAAACTTTTGTCTTTTTGAAAGGTATCTATGAGATCTGATTCATACTGAGTTGCTTTATTTTTTTCATTTGTAGGAGTTTTGGAAGCTTCTTTAAAAAAGACTTTTCCACCAGAGAGTGCCGTAAATTTGTCAAACACTTCATTTTGAATTATTTGGGGTGTTTCAGTGGATTCATTACTGAAAAATTTTTGATTTCTTGACTCAAGGAGAACATCTGCAAAATTGAGAACAGAAGTAGCTTGAGATTTGAGGTTGATAGTTAAAGACTCTTTTTGTTTTACATAACCATAATAATAAAAGACAGCAGAAATAGAAATAAATGCAGTAGCAAAAAGAAGGGAAAACATCGTCGCAAGTTTTAATTTTTTAACATCCATAGAACACCTGTAATTATTGAATTATATAAGGATATTTTATCGAAAAAAGGCTTTTGTTATTTTAAATTATTCGAAAATTTGAGTTTATCTTGAAGAAAAAAGTGGTGGCGCAGCGGACGGGGCTCGAACCCGCGACCCCCTGCGTGACAGGCAGGTATTCTAACCAACTGAACTACCGCTGCTAATAGGTCTACTCTATACGTTATTGAAGCGAAGCTCCACTAACTACGTTAACACTTGGTTCTGTTCAGCACAGGGCTCATAGCGCAAGCGCTATTGGGCTTTCTGCCGAAGAAAACACAGTGTTAACGTAGCAAAAACGGACTTGTTCGTTTTGCGTATGAATAAATGGTGGGCATTACAAGACTCGAACTTGTGACATCTACCTTGTAAGGGTAGCGCTCTACCAACTGAGCTAAACGCCCTTTAAAAAGGATATAACACCATAATGGCGACCCCTAAAGGATTTGAACCTCTGTTCCTACCATGAAGTGATAGTGTCCTTGGCCACTAGACGAAAGGGTCACTTTCATAAACAAAAGGCGTATAAATAATGGTGGGCATTACAAGACTCGAACTTGTGACATCTACCTTGTAAGGGTAGCGCTCTACCAACTGAGCTAAACGCCCATTATTTTTAAAGTGGCGCAGCGGACGGGGCTCGAACCCGCGACCCCCTGCGTGACAGGCAGGTATTCTAACCAACTGAACTACCGCTGCACCTATATTGTCACTGGTGTCCCGTGATGGATTCGAACCATCGGCCACATCATTAAAAGTGACGTGCTCTACCAGCTGAGCTAACGAGACATTTTCTCACTTTCTTGTGAGGGCGAAATTATATGTAAATAGATTTTTTTTGTCAAGGCTTTTTACTCAATTTGCGAAAAAAAGTTCTTTATCTATCTCAAGTAGCATTTTTATAGCGTACAAAGCACTTTGCTCTTGGATATATTTGCGGTCCCCTGAAAGTGAAAGCATATGTGTTTTTTCATTTTTTTTACTTCTCGCACTTATATAGACAGTGCCTACCGGTTTTTCTTCTGTGCCACCCGTTGGACCAGCGACACCACTGATGGCAACTGAATAGTTAGCGTAGCTGACATTGAGAGCGCCTTCGCTCATCTCTTGAACTACATCTGCGCTTACAGCTCCAAAGCTTTCCAAATTGTTATGATCTACGGCGAGCCAATTCTCTTTGAGCGCGTTTGAATAAGTAATAAGCGAACCGTCAAACACATTTGAAGCACCGCTCTCTTTCGTAAACATATAAGATAATAATCCGCCGCTGCAGCTTTCTGCAAAAGTGACTTTTCTTTGTGCGTGATTCAATTTTTCGATGATATAGACAGGAATATTGGAAGCTGCAATGATTTTAGAGCTTAATAGCTGTTTAGCAGAACTTATAAACTGCGTGATATTTCCATACTTTCTACTTGTTATATCTATTTGCAACCAGTTTTCTACAATATCTGTAAATTCTATTTTTACTTCATTTGTCTGAGCGATGGGAGAGAGCAGGGCTTTAGCGCTTTCTCTGTCTTCACGAAAAAGATGGATTGTTGCTTGTGAATTTTCATCATCAAGTAAAAGTGTAGGAAATTTACTAAGTTCATCTACATGTAAGACATTGATAACACTGTTTTCATAATTTAAAAGATAACTTTGATCTTCAAAAACACTGCAACGTGAAGGGATAAGCATATTTTCTTTGAGGACTTGATTGTCCGCTGTGACCGTACACAAAAGTTTTCCAACAACACTGAAATTTTGTTTTGTCGTAATGATGAGGAGTTTTGCTTCTGATGAGAGTTCTCGTGCTAAGTAGAGAAATAAAGAGTTGTCATTCTCTTGAAAGAAAGTGATTGAATCAATAAAAGCGATTTTTTTCTCGACCTCGCGAAGAATATAATTTTTTAAATAACTGTTGTTTGAAAACTTGTTACCGATAAATAAGAGATTGAATTTCATAGATAAACCTTAGAAAATAACGTTGATGGATTATATCATATCAGTGTGTTTTAAACACTTTAAAGATATAATCCAACAATTTTTAAATAAATAAAAACTCTAATAAATGAGGCCTCAATGGACTATAAAGATACCCTTCTTTTACCTACAACAAATTTTGCTATGCGTGGAAATCTTCCGCAAAATGAGCCTATAAGATACGCATCTTGGTATGAAAAAGATGTTTATACAAAGATGAAAAACAAACGTAAAGGGAGAGAATCTTTTACACTTCATGATGGTCCTCCTTATGCAAATGGGCATATCCACATCGGTCACGCACTCAATAAAATACTTAAAGATATCATCGTAAAACAGAACTATTTTGCAGGAAAATCTGTGCGTTTGACTCCGGGTTGGGATTGCCATGGACTTCCTATCGAGCAGCAAGTTGAGAAAAAACTTGGCGGAAAACAGAAAAAAGAGTTGCTTGAAACTTCAGAGATCAGAAAACTTTGCCGCGAACACGCTGCATCTTTTGTAGATATCCAACGCGGTGAATTTAAACAGATGGGAATCATCGCTGACTGGGAAAATCCTTATGTCACTATGGACTTCAAATTTGAAGCAAATATCTATAGAACTCTATGTGAAGTAGCCAAAAAAGGACTTCTTATCGAGAGATCAAAACCTGTTTTTTGGAGCTGGGCTGAGAGAACAGCACTTGCTGAAGCAGAAGTTGAGTATCAAGATAAAGAGGATTATTCTATCTTTATTGCGTTTGAACTAAGCGATGGGGCAAAAGCAAAAGTCGGCATAAACGGTAAAGCAGCAGTTGTTATCTGGACTACAACTCCTTGGACGATTCCTGCAAATACTGGTATCTCTCTCAATCCTGAAGAGAATTATGTGCTTACAACTGATGGTTATATCGTAGCTGAAAAACTTTATGAGACACTTTTAACAGCGGGGATCATCAAAGGCGAGATCGCACAAACATTTAACGCTCCTGTTTTTGAACATTTAAAAGCGCTAAATCCTTTAAATGGAAGAGAATCTACTTTAGTTCTTGGCGAACATGTACTCATGGAAAATGGTACAGGCGCAGTTCATACAGCTCCAGGACACGGAGAAGATGACTACCGCGTTGGTCTCAAATATGACTTAGAAGTCGTAATGCCTGTTGATGAAACTGGATGTTATGATGAAACAGTTGTAGGTCTCAATCTTATGCTAAATGCGCAAGAGTTTGTAGGCAAGCATATCTTCAAATCAAACGAAGCGATTATCGAATTATTGGGCGAAAGTGTCTTACATGTAAGCAAATTTTCTCACTCATATCCACACTGTTGGAGAAGTCATACTCCGCTGATATTTAGAGCGACAAAACAGTGGTTTATCTCTGTGGACGGTACTCCTATAGGCGAGAACAAGACTTTAAGAGAGATAACAACAGATGAAGTGGCAAAGACTGCTTTTTATCCTGAGAGTGGACGTAACCGTCTCAACTCAATGGTCGCAAATCGTCCTGACTGGTGTATCTCTCGTCAACGTGACTGGGGCGTGCCTATCGCATTTTTTAGAGTAAAAGCTACGGGCGAAGTAGTATTTGACGAGAAAGTGATGAACTTTGTTGCGATGATATTTGAACAACAGGGAAGTGACGTTTGGTACTCTATGGATATCGCAGAACTTCTCTATCCGGGAAGTGTTTACAAAGCTGATGAACTTGAAAAAGTCACAGATATCTTAGACGTTTGGTTTGACAGCGGTTCTACTTGGAACGCGGTTTTAAAATCTCGCAACTATGACGCGGGCGAATATCCTGCGGATATCTATTTAGAGGGAAGCGATCAGCACCGTGGATGGTTCCAATCTTCACTTTTTCTAAGTGCCGCAGTTCAACATAAAGCGCCTTATAAAACAGTCCTAACTCACGGCTTTACCGTCGATGCCAAGGGCGAAAAGATGAGTAAGTCTAAGGGCAATGTTGTTGCACCTGACAAAGTCTTAAAAGAGTTTGGCTCTGAAATTCTTCGTTTATGGGTTGCATCAAGTGACTACCAAGGAGATCTCAAAATCTCTGATGATATCTTAAAACAGATAGCAGAAAACTATCGTAAACTAAGAAATACATTTAGAATCATGCTCGCAAATATCGACGACTTAGAAACACTCGTAGCTGTTGAAGATATGGGTGTTTTAGACAGATGGATTTTAGAAAAAGCTTCTAAAGTATTTGCAGATGTCATGAAAAACTTCAATGACTACAACTTTGTTCAGGCGATGAGCTTACTCAATAACTTCATCGTAAATGACCTAAGCGGTATCTACATCGATATCACAAAAGACAGACTCTATTGTGATGATAAAAACGATATGCATAGACGTTCAAGTCAGAGTGCTTTAGCGATGATCGCACAGTCATTGCTCACGCTTGTAGCACCGATACTTACATATACAGCAGATGAGATTTTAGAGAATTTCCCAGCGGTAATCAAAGGTGATGCACAAGATATCTTTGATCTTGAATACACTGCCTTACATGTAAGCGAATCTGGATTTGATGAAGCTTATATGCTTAAAGCCAGAGATGCATTTTTCGAGATCGTTGATGGGCTGAAAAAAGAGAAAATCATCAAAAGTACTTTAGAGGTCGAGATCTCTACAAGTTCTAACATCCTTCTTTCTATGGATGCCACAGAAGCAGAGGACTGGTTTGTTGTTTCAAGCCTAAACAACAACGATGTAGTAGGCGAAGAGCTTGGTCACTTTACAGTAAACGGCGATGAGTTTGTGGTCATAAAAGCGACTAAAGCAAAATGTCCAAGATGCTGGAAATTCCAATCTGTCAGTGAAGAGTGTCTCTGCGAACGTTGTGCAAAGGTAGTAAATGCCTGATTTCACGCAACCTATCGAGATGAGTTTTGTCATCGAAACGGTAGGTTTCATCTTCGTCTTCATCGGTGTGGGCATCGCTCTTGTGAAGATAGGAAAGAAAACTAAAAATCCAGAGGGCTGATTAACTTCGCTTTATTCATTTCCGAAACAACATGTGTGTAAATCATGGTTGTTTCCACACTTTTATGCCCTAAAAGTTCTTGAATAGAACGTAAGTCAATTCCCGCTTGTAACAAATGTGTAGCGTAAGAATGTCTGAAAATATGCGAAGTCACTCTTTTATCTATCTTTAATTTTGCTACAGCACTTTTTATATTTCTACTCAAAGTAGCATCTAAAATATGGTGTCGCCTTTGTTCTGTACTTCTTGGATCGGTTGATATTTTATCCATTGGGAAAAGATACTGCCACTTGGTTTCAAATTTAGCTTTTGGAAACTTTCTTTCAAGTGCATAAGGAATATACACACTTCCAAATCCATCTGTTAAATCTTTTTTGTGCAATTCTTTAACTTTTTCAACCTGAACTTTTAGTTCGTCTTTTATTTTTAAAGGAAGCGGCAAAGTCCTGTCTTTTAGAGATTTACTATCCCATATATAGATTTTGTCAAAACCAAAATCTATGTCTTTTACCCTAATATTTTGTGCTTCACTCATTCTAAGGCCACATCCGTACATCAGTTTTACAATTAATTGATAAATACCATTCATATTTAAAATGATATTTTGCACTTCATCTTTTGTAAGCACTACGGGAATATGTTTCCTTTGTTGTGCTCTTAGAGCTTGAACATTCCATGTACTAATATCAACACCTAAAACTTCTCTGTATAAAAAGAGCAAAGCACTAAAAGCTTGATTCTGCGTAGTTGGTGATACTTTTTTTGTCACTGCTAAAAAAGTCAAAAAATCTTCTATCTCTTTTTTGCCTAAATCTATAGGATGTCGCTTCTGATGAAAAAAAATATAGTGTTTAATCCAAAAAACATAAGTCTTCTCAGTTGAAATACTGTAGTGCTTAAATCTAATCTTATCGCGAACCACATCCAGTAGTTTTTTCTTCATCATAAGCTCCTAAAAATTAAATGACACAATGCACATTTAATACTTTTTTCTTCTACTTAAACGACAAAATGTTCAAATAACGATAAAAATATTTTTAAATGTACATCATGATTTTATAAATGTTAGTGTTTTTAGATGTAAAATCATTGAAATCTTGCATTTTGCAATATTTTTATCATTTAAACAAACATTTTTAGTGTAAGTTTATTTAGCTATTTTAGGTTAAACCATATATAATGTTCGTTGAATAAATAGTTATACAAAGGAGCAACATTGAGATTACACTTTTTAAATGTAAAAAATGGAGATTGTTCAATAATAGAACATTCAACAGGCAATACAACAGTTATAGATATATCAAATGGTAAAGAAGATGATTCCCGTTTGTTACTAGAAGCACTTGGGTTAGAATCAGCTTCACAAGGAAATTATCATCAAAAGAATAATCCAGAAAACCCTATTTCTTATTTGAAAAATTTAAACAAAAAATCCATTATGAGATTCATATTAACTCACCCAGATATGGATCATATGGATGGACTAAAAGCATTATTTAAAAATTTTAGTGTTGCTAATTTTTGGAATACTAAAAATAATAAAACGATTCCAACATTTGAATCTTTTGGTTTCAATAAAGAAGATTGGCAGTTTTATCAGACATTGAAAAAATCAACTGAAAATCCAAAAACATTGCATTTAACAGATGAAAATAATCACGGAGAAGATGATGGACTTTATATTTTAGCACCAACAAAAAATATTATAGAACAAGCTAATAGAACTGGTAATTATAATGAATTGTCTTATGTAATTTTATGGATAACAAATGGTTTTAAAATAATGATTAGTGGTGATTCAGAAAATTTAGCATGGCAACATATTATAGAAAACTATTCAGGATTTGTTTCTGATATTGATGTATTACTAGCTCCACATCATGGTAGAAATAGTAATAGAGATTTCAGTTTTTTAGATATATTAAAACCAAAATATACATTGCTCGGAAATGCAAAAAGTGAACATTTAGAATATAGTAAATATAAAAAATATGGGAAAACTATAACGAATAATCAAGGTGGAAATATTATTTTAGAAGTTGATAAAGATGGATTAAATATTTTAATAGAGAACTATAATTTTGCCAAGGATAATCATAATATGAACGGATTACATGAGAAAAAAATTGCAAATAAGACATATTATTATATGGATATAATAAGTGGGTAAAATTTATATAAAAATCATTAACCTAGTTAAATATAACTATGAATTTACTGCAAGGTATTTACCTGCATTAATATTTACGATTATTTTAGAAACTTCAATATTGTATTTTAATAAAATAAATTTTGATTTAGGAATATTTGATTTAGCAAAAATTCCATTGTTTATTATGTTTTCTCTTATTATTTCGGTTATACCTAAAATAATTGCAACAAATATATCAGGATTTGTGCAAACATTATACTGGGATAAATTTGGAAATTCAATCATCACTTTTTTACAAAAAACAAATAATATAAGCTATAAAGAACTATTGAATAAATTTCAAACAACTGATGAGCTGATTGCAAATTTATTAAAAGAAACTAGAAATGATAAAAAGTTATTATCTAAAAATATTTTTTATGGCTTTTTTAGAAATTTTACTTTTTTAGTTCTAATATTTTTAATTATCAATTTAATATATTTTCAATATTTTACTATTGAAAATATGATTTTAATGATTTTTTGTATTTTTATGCTCTATATATCAAACCAAAGATATATAGAGCAAATTTGTAAAAGTTATATAGAAAAAATTGTATAACAAATCAGTGGAGCCAATAAATTACCCTGCGGGCAATTCATCGGCTCATTTTAAACGTTATATACAAAGGAGACACAAGAAATGTCAAAGGTAAAAGTTTTAGCAGGTGACTTTTTAGAGGCAGATGGAGAATACTCATGGGGTTCCTTAACATTAAAGACAAAAGAACATTCATGGGTTGGTGAAACAATTTCATTAAAACAACTAGATACTGTTGATATTGCTACAGAAGAAAGTGTCAAAAAAATCGGAGGAACAGTTGGGTGGGGTGTAGCAGGAGCTGTTATTTTAGGTCCAGTTGGTTTATTGGCTGGTTTATTGCTTGGCGGAAAGAAAAAAGAAGTAACTTTTGTAGCAAAATTTAAAGATGGGCGTAAATTAATGGCATCAACTGATAGTAAAACATTTACTAAACTACAAGCTGCAGTCTTTTAATATCAAAGTATATAACAAATCATTGGAGAAAAATACTAAAGGCAATAAATGCAACAAAGTGAAGATATATTATTATCAATAAAATATATTGATTCAAGTAAAAAAATTTTAAAAAGTATTTTTAGTTATTATTTTTTACCTATTGTCTCAATTGTTAACTTGATGACTTTATATTCACTTTTAACATATGAAAATCTACAAGATTTAAGCGGTCCATTTGCCTTATCTTTTGTAATGCTAGCAGGTTTAGCGATTGTATTTTTTACAATATTAATGTTTTTTGGTTCAATGCTTTTTTTGCAAAAAAGATATTCTAGTTTTAGCATATCTAAAAATCATATTCTTATAAACTCTAAAGATATATATGACATTCAAAATGTTGAATATGTGGATATGCCATATATAAGTACAGTTTCCCGTTGGTTTGAGTTAAGGGAAAAAAATAGCAAAAAAACAATCGGTCATTTTGTATATAGATTTTATGATACTTTTTTCTTTTACAATAGTCCTGAAATAATTAAAAATTTTATTGAATCAAAATCCTTAGATAATAGAGAAGCAATAGATAAATCCATTCAAAAAGATAAAATTTCTTGCTTATCTTTAGAAACAAGAAATGAAAAGATAAGAAAAATCACTATATTTCTATTCATCAGTTTAGTCGCTCAAATGGTTGCAATGTTATTAATTAGGCTAAACTATCATATTTAAAATCCGGGGACAGTATTACATTCAAAATTCGACATTCTGATGACAATTCCCCCTCGTTTGTAAGTTGTACTTGGGAATGCATACATGTAGAAATAAAATAAATCGAAGTATACACTCCCAAGCAAAGCATGGGAGCGAGAAAAGTTGAAAGACATACTTTTTTATTAATAACTCTTAAAACTATTAAATAGTCTTATTTAATAATAAAATATACATCATTTTGCTAAAATGATGTATATTTAAATAGCGGAGTTAACTATGACTGCACCAACAATAATGGCAAAAAAAATCATAAATTCACTACCAATAGATACTTCTTATGATGAAATTATTAAAGAACTTGCATTTGATAGAATGATAAAAAAAGGTTTAGAAGATTCTAAAAATGGTAAAACTATTTCAAGCAAAGAGATGGAACATAGAATCAAACAATGGTAAATATTAACTGGACTGATGAAGCAAGTTTTTGGCTGAAAAATATCCACGACTATATCGCACAAGATAATCCAAAAATAGCTAAAAAAGTTGTAAACGAAATTTTCACTAAAACTCAAATATTAGCTACATTCCCAAAAGTCGGTTATCCCTATGAAGATGATACAAATAATGAGATTAGAATTTTACTTTATGGACATTATCGTATTGCATATTTTATCAAAGATACAGAGACTATTGATATTTTAGGTGTATTTCATGGAGCATTAGCAATAGAAAGATATTTATAAGTTCAGATATAACAAGTACGAGGAGACCAATAATTTACCCTAGCGGGAAAATTATTGCTCACGACAGTCGTTAAAAATCAAAATCCGGGGACAGTATACCAATTAATTTATATTCAAAATTCGACATTCTGATGACAGTTTGCTCTCCTCAAATGTTTATACTCAAAAAAACAAATGCGCTATAATACAAGAAAAAGGAAAGTGTATGAGGGCTGAAAAACAAGAAGCACAAGAGATGATTAAAAATCTTCCCAAAGACTGCACTTATGAAGATATTCAGTATCACCTTTATGTTGTAGAAAAAATCAAAAATGGCATTCATCGTGCAGAAAATGGTGAAATTTTATACCATTTGATGAAGATGAGGAGATAGAGTAATGAAAAAACAAGATATTTTAAACTACTTAAAATCAAATCAAGAATATTATAATAGCCAGTTTGGAATACAATTTATTGGTCTATTTGGTTCATTTGCCAGAAATGAAGCAAGCGATAATAGTGACATAGATATTTTATATAAAATTATAAAAGATAAAAAATTATCAATGTTTAAATACCTTGAATTAAATAAACAGCTTGAGGATTTTTTTCATAAAAAAATCGATTTAGTACGAGATGAAACATTAAAGCCACAAGTAAAAAACTATATTCAAAAGGATATTAGTTATGTTTAAAAGTAATAGAGATTATAAACTTTATATTGAGGACATAGCATATGAGTGTAGAAATATAAAGAAATTTGTTCAAAATATTACATATGAAGAATTTACTGACAATTTAGAAAAAGTTTATGCAGTAGCTAAAGCTTTTGAAAATATAGGTGAAGCAGTTAAAAATATACCAAAAGAGATTACGGAAGAATATCCAAAAATTCCATGGAATGAGATAGCTAAAATGAGAGATGTTTTAACTCATCATTATTTTGGAGTAGATGATAAAGTTTTATGGGATACATTAGGAGATGAGTTTGATGAGTTTGAAAAAGTTATCAACGATATTGCAAGTAGAATGGATAACAAATAGGAGGAACTAATAAGCAACCAACATAAATCTGGGGGACAGTATACCAGTTTATTTATATTCAAAATTCAACATTCTGATGACAATTTGCTCTCCTCAAATGTTTATACTCAAAAAAACAAATGTGCTATAATGCAAGAAAAAGGAAAGTGTATGAGGGCTGAAAAACAAGAAGCACAAGAGATGATTAAAAATCTTCCCAAAGACTGCACTTATGAAGATATTCAGTATCACCT